>Ga0307509_10000088_pt1 | contig 126453 bp, 97 predicted proteins | sample 10_EM_MG_FD_202245 | JGI IMG/M metagenome (GOLD analysis project Ga0307509, IMG submission 202245) | Populus trichocarpa ectomycorrhiza microbial communities from riparian zone in the Pacific Northwest, United States - 10_EM | ecosystem: Host-associated > Plants > Roots > Unclassified | place... | reverse complement strand
TGGACCATGCCGATCCGGGATTGGAAAGCTGCGCTGACTCGCTTTACTATCCAGTTTGAAGAACGGGTGACCAACCTCTAACAACAAACCCGTTTACACAAAATTCCGGACACCCTCATTTTCGTAGGGCTGGCGCATGCTTGGTCTCCGGAGCGTAAACGTTAAGTTAGAGCCTAAATAACAGATCGTTTTACGTCATGGCGGAAAACAACCGATCAACTAGGCTGCATAAAAATAACTTGTCAGCATACACCGGGAATCGTTGGTCGGGCGGCTATGTGGGAATTTCTCTACCGTTTTGAATTGACAGGAACACTTGTTCGGATATGTGTCCGCAAAACGGTCGCCAGCGACCTGTCGAGGCCTCGCAGCCCACGGTAACAAAGGGTCGACGTCGGCCAGTTGATCGGGCGGGAGTATTCAATACGCCGAAGGTCTGCAGCGCCTGATTTGCCAATATGCGGCAGGCTCTGGGCGGGTTTAGACCGTCGCCTCAGCCCGCCACAGAAACCAGCATATTGGCATCCCGCGCCAGCAGCCATTTGCCATTCTTCTTCTGCAGGATGCTCAAGGTATGACCGGCGCGCGTCACGGCTTGGGCGCTGCCGGGCGGCGTTACGACGACGGTAAGCGTGGTCCGCATGAACGCCCAGTCGCCGAGAACCTTGATTTCCTGTATCTCGCTGGTGCCGTCGATTTGGGGCGCATCCGGCCCCGATTGAGCGCTCGCTGCGGCGGCGAAGTCGGCTTTGCGCATGGGCGGCTGGCCGGGGGCGAGGAAGACGGCATCATCAGCGATCAGCGACAGGACCGTCTCGGCGTCGCCCGCCTTGCTGGCCGCCATCCAGGTGGCGACGAGCTGGCGGATTTCCTGCTCGTCGTTCGGCATCGGCGGTCACTCCCCTTCCCAGTAGTTGAGGGAGTCGCTCTCGCGCCCGACGAAGCGAAAGCCTCGCGGTTTGCCGTCGGCGCCGGCGGGGAACTCGGCGAGGACGCCGAATTTTCCGGTCGTCGGATACTCGGCAATGTCGGGCGACAGCTTGGTGCTCACGGCAAGATAGCGCAGCTCCTCGTTGCCGGTATTGACGATCTGGTGGGCAGTTTCCTTGCCGCCGGCCGGGCAGGCGATCACGTCGCCGGGGCGGATGGGGTAGCTGTTTTCGCCGATGCGGACTTCGCCGCTGCCCTGGATGACGAAGAACATTTCTTCGTTGACGTGATGGTTGTGAAACGGGAAGGCGCGTTTGCCGGGCGGCACGGCGGTTACGTTGTAGCCGAGTTTCTGGGCGCCGATGCGCGGGCCGATGAAACCCATTCTGGCATCGTAACGTTCCGCCGCCGCGCCTGTCGGGGCAAATGCCGCGGGCCGCGGCTCGAGCGCGACATCGGCAAGGTTGATGATCGGTTTGGGCATGAAAACTCTCCGGGTTCTGTCCGCCGGCCTACAGCCAATACACGAATACGAAGAGCAGCAGCCAGACGACGTCGACGAAGTGCCAGTACCACGAGACGGCTTCGAAGGCGAAATGGCGGTCGGTCGTGAAATGCCCGGCCAGTGCGCGGCCGAGGATGACGCTGAGCATGATCGCGCCGAGCGTGACGTGTGCGCCGTGGAAGCCGGTGAGCATGTAGAAGGTGGCGCCGTAGATGCCCGAGCGGATCGAGAAGGGCGCTTCGAGGTATTCGTGCGCCTGCAGGGCGACGAAGATGAGGCCGAGCGCGATGGTCAGCGCCAGTCCGAGCTTGAGCTGGAACTGGTTGCCGCGCTTCAGCCCCCAGTGCGCCCAGGTGACGGTGACGCCGGAGGAGAGCAGGATCAGCGTGTTGATCGCCGGGATGCCCCAGGCGGCGACCGGCGTCAGGCTTTCCTTGAGTCCCGGTCCGGTGCTCGGCCAATTGGCGGCAAATCCCGGCCACAGCAGCTGCGCGTCGGCGAGCAGCGGGCCGGCGATGTTGCGCGCGTAGAAGAGGGCGCCGAAGAAGCCGGCGAAGAACATCACCTCGGAAAAGATGAACCACACCATGCCCCAGCGGAAGGAGACGTCGACCTGGCCCTCCAGCTTGCCGGCCAGGTTCTCGCGGATGACCGTGCCGAACCAGCCGAACAGCATGTAGATGAAGATCGCCGCGCCGGTGGCCATCACCCAGGGGCCCGCGACGGCCTTGGCGAGCAGCAGCACGAAACCGCTGGCCAGCGTGAGCAGGCTGACCGAGCCGACGACCGGCCAGTACGAGGGCGGCGGCAGGTAGTAGGGGGTGGCGCGGGTGTCCATGGCGATTTTCCTTTCCCTCTTCCCTGTTTTTCCTCTGCTATTTCACCTGCGGCGGCGTGCCGAAGGAGTGGTAGGGCGGCGGCGAAGACAGCGTCCATTCGAGGGTGTCGGCGCCTTCCCAGGGACGATTGCCGGCCGGCTCTCCGCCACGGATGCACTTGATCACCGTGTACAGGAAAAGCAGCTGGCTCGCGCCAAGCAGGAAGGCGCCTAAACTCGCGATCATGTTGAAGTCGGCGAACTGCAGCGCATAGTCGGGGATGCGCCGCGGCATGCCGGCCAGCCCGAGAAAATGCATCGGGAAGAAGGTGACGTTGAAGCCGATGGTGGTCAGCCAGAAGTGCGTCTTGCCGAGCGTCTCGTCGTAGCGGTGGCCGGTCCATTTCGGCAGCCAGTAGTAGATGCCGCCCATGATCGTCATCGCCGCGCCGGAGAACAGCACGTAGTGGAAATGCGCGACCACGTAGTAGGTGTCCTGCAGCTGGATGTCGACCGGCACCAGCGCCAGCACCAGCCCGGAAAAGCCGCCGATGGTGAACAGGCAGATGAAGGCCAGCGCGAAGAGCATCGGCGTCTCGAAGGTGAGCGAGCCGCGCCACAGCGTCGCTACCCAGTTGAAGACCTTCACGCCGGTCGGGATGGCGATCAGCATCGTGCTGTACATGAAGAAGAGCTGGCCGCCGACCGGCATGCCGGTGGTGAACATGTGGTGCGCCCAGACGATGAACGAGAGGATGGCGATCGAACCCACCGCCCAGACCATCGAGACATAGCCGAACAAGGGCTTGCGCGCGAAGGTCGGCAGGATCGTCGAGACGATGCCGAAGGCCGGCAGGATCATGATGTAGACCTCGGGGTGGCCGAAGAACCAAAAGATGTGCTGGAACATCACCGGGTCGCCGCCGCCGGCGGCGTTGAAGAAGTGCGTGCCGAAATGGCGGTCGGTGAGCAGCATGGTGATCACGCTGGCCAGCACCGGCATCACGGCGACCAGCAGGTAGGCGGTGATCAGCCAGGTCCACACGAAGAGCGGCATCTTCATCAGCGTCATGCCGGGCGCGCGCATGTTGAGGATGGTGGTGATGATGTTGATCGCGCCCATCACCGACGAGATGCCGAGGATGTGCAGCGCGAGAATGCTCATGTCGTAGGCGATGCCGCCCTGGATGTAGAGCGGCGGGTACATCGTCCAGCCGCCGGCAATGGCGCCGCCGGGCGCGAAAAAGGAGCCGATGAGCAGCGTCGCGGCGGCCGGCAGCAGCCAGAAACTCCAGTTGTTGAGGCGCGGGAAGGCCATGTCGGGTGCGCCGATCATCAGCGGCACCTGCCAGTTGGCGAAGCCGACGAAGGCCGGCATGATCGCCCCGAAGATCATGATCAGCCCATGCATCGTGGTCAGCTGGTTGAAGACCGCGGGTTGGACGAGCTGCAGGCCGGGCTGGAAGAGCTCGGCGCGGATCAGCATGGCCAGCCCGCCGGCGAAGAAGAACATGGTCAGGCTGAACCACAGGTAGAGGGTGCCGATGTCCTTGTGGTTGGTGCTGGTCAGCCAGCGCCCGAGGCCGGTCGGATGGACCGCATGTTCGGCCGCGACGTCGCGGTGCATCGAAGTATCCGTGGCGGCACTCATTTTGTGGCCTCTTCCTCTCTCAATACCGTAGGTTGCATTGTCGGCTCTGCACTTCCTTCGGTCGGGTTACGCGATGAAACTGCTAACCCGACCTACGAATTTTCCTATTTGCGCAGCGCGGCGATCTCCGCCGGCTGCACGGTGTCGCCTAGCTTGTTGTTCCAGCTGTTGCGCTCGTAGGTAATGACGGCGGCGATCTCGCTGTCGGACAGTTGTTTGCCGAAGGGCGCCATCGCCGTACCCGGCTTGCCGTTGAAGACGCGCGCAAGATGCGCGGCCTTTGGCCCCTTGACCAGTTGCGATCCGTCGAGGGCCGGGAAGGTGCCCGGCAGGCCGGCGCCGTTCGGCTGGTGGCAGACCGCGCAATTGGCGCTGTAGACCTTCTCGCCGAGGGCGGTCAGTTCGGCCAGCGCCCAGGTCTTGCCGGCCTCGGCGGCGGCGCCCGCGCGCTGGGCTTGCTGTTCCTGCTGCCAGGCGGCGAAGCGCTCGGGCGGCACGGCCTCGACGACGATCGGCATGAAGCCGTGGCCGACGCCGCACAGTTCGGCGCATTGCCCGCGGTAGGTGCCGGCTGCGTCGACCCGGAACCAGCTGTCGCGGATGAAGCCGGGGATGGCGTCCTGCTTGACGCCGAAGGCCGGAATCCACCAGGCGTGGATGACGTCGCTCGAGGTCAGGACGAGGCGGATCTTCTTGCCGGTCGGCACGACCAGCGGCCGGTCGACGGCGAGCAGATAGGTGTCGTCCTTCGCCGCCTGGTTGTTGATCTGTTCCTGCGGCGTGGCCAGCGTGCTGATGAAGCGGATGTTGTCGTCGGACTGCCCGCCGAGGTACTCGTATTCCCACTTCCACTGATGGCCGGTGACCTTGATCGTGAGGTCGGCCTTGCTGGTGTCCTTCATCGCCAGCACCGTCTGCGTCGCCGGCCAGGCCATGCCGATCAGGATGAGGACGGGGACGACGGTCCACGCGATTTCGAGCCGGGTGTTGTCGTGAAACTTCGCCGCCGGGTGGCCGGCCGATTTGCGGTGGCGGGCGATGGCGACGAACATTGGCACGAAGACCACGACGAATATCGCGGCGCAGATCCACAGGATCACCGTGTGCAGGTCGTAGATCTCGCGCGCGATGCTGGTCGCCGGCGGCTGCAGATTGATGGCGAAATCAGCGCTGGCGATGGGTGGCAGCAGCAAGGCGAGGGCCGCGGCTGCCATTGCCGCAGCTTTCCTCTCGCGATCGCCAAAAAATCGCCCGGCGACTCCTCCATTTCGTCTCGCTAACGCGCTGGCATCCATCGATTTTTCCTTCCGCAGCTAACGCCGTAGCCTGTTCAGCCGGGACTTCAGCTCGCGGCCGACGGTGGCACGCTCGTCGTCGCTGAGGTCGTGCCCGACCGGGTGCTCGCGGCCGTGCGAGCGGAACGCCAGGTAGCGGATCTCGCCCGGCGCGATCTCGTCGGCGACCAGTTGCACCCAGCGCGAATTGAACTCGAGGTGTTCGTCCTCGTTCGGCGCGTGGCGGTCTACGGTCAGCACGTCGTCGCTCAGCGTGATCCGTTCGAAGTCGTCGGCATGCCGTTCGATGTGGTGAAAGGCATAGCCCAGCGCGATCCCGACGAGCAGCAGGCACGGCAGCACCGGCCACGCGCCGAGCAGGGCGAAGCCGATGCCGACGGTGCTGAAAACGGGGATGAGCAGGAGCAGGATGAAGGCGAGCCAGCGCCCATTCACGGCGCTGTTGGGGCGGACCGTAATCCGGAGGTGGTTAGCGGCAGCGGTGTTGACAATGTCCACCATCTTTTTGCCTCGCCAGGAAATCGGGTTGCAAGACGCGGGTTGCAGAACGCGGATTGCTGGACGTCAGTTCAGCCCGGTCCGGCAAAACCTGTCGAAGCGAACTGATATGCCCTACTAAATTAGTCTGGAATAGCGCGCTCTTCAAGGCGGGATTTTTTCCGCCGTACCGGCGGCCGGACGCGCCGCTTGACCGCAACGCTCGGGCTGAAGATACTTCACCTGCACGCTGGTCACGATTTTCCATGCCGAGCCCTGAACTCCGGGGCGCCGGCACGCTCCAACAGCCGGAAAAAAAGCGCCCGATCGAACGGGCAATATCTGGGGCAAGGTTTGCGGAGGTGAAAATTGGGTACTGCCAAACAGATTCGCACGGCGCAAACATGCGCCGCCGATCCGCGTCAGGCGGTTCGGGAGTTTCATGCCGGCGTCGAGCAGGCGGACACGGCTTTCGTCGTGTTCTTCTGTTCGAGCGCCTACGATCTCGAGATCCTGGCCGACGAGATGAATCGTTGTTTTCCCGGCGTGCCGGTGATCGGCTGCACCACGGCCGGCGAGATCGGTCCGCTCGGCTACAGTGATCGGAGCCTGGTCGGCGCCAGTTTTCCGGCTGCCGAATGCACCGCGGTAAGCGCCCACCTCGACCACCTGCAGCAATTCGAGCTGGGCAAGGGACAGGCTCTGGCGCACGAGCTGCTCGGGCGATTGGAGAGCGCGTCGCCGGCCGCGAGCGCCGAGAACGCTTTCGCTTTCCTGCTGATCGACGGTTTGTCGCGGCGCGAGGAGCCGGTGGCGCACGCCTTGCAGAACGCGTTGGGCAACATCCATCTGTTCGGCGGTTCGGCCGGCGACGACCTAAATCTGGAGCGCACCTGGATTTTCCACGACGGGGCCTTTCACACCGACAGCGCGGTGCTGCTGCTCGTCAGCACCACGCTGCCGTTCCGGATTTTCAAGACGCAGCATTTCGTCAGCGAAACCGAGCGGCTGGTGGTCACCGCTGCCGACCCCGGCCGGCGCCTGGTCAGGGAGATCAACTGCCTGCCGGCCGCCGAGGAATATGCGCGGATCGTCGGCGCGGCGGTCAGCGATCTGACGCCGACCTGCTTTGCCGCCTCGCCGGTGGTGGTCGCGGTCGACGGCACCGACTACGTGCGCTCGATCCAGAAGGCCAATCCGGACGGCAGTCTGACTTTCTACTGTGCGATCGAGGAAGGTCTGGTGCTGCGCGTGGTGCGCGGCGTCGATCTGCTCGGCAATCTGCAAGAGACTTTCGCCGATCTGCGCGCGCAGATCGGTCCGCTGCAGTTCGTCCTGGCCTGCGACTGCATCCTGCGCAATCTGGAGGTCACGCAAAGCGGCAGCAAGGAGCTGGCGGCGCAGATCTTCCGTGACAACCACGCGATCGGTTTCAGCACCTACGGCGAGCAGTTCCGCGGCGTGCATGTGAATCAGACGCTGACCGGCGTCGCCATCGGCCAGCCCGAGGCGGGTAATGCCTGAAGCCGGCACTTCGCCGGCGCTCGAGGTCGAGCTTGAAGTCGAGCGGCTGCGCGCCGAGGTCATCCGGGGCAGGAAGATCATCGAAGTGTTGATGGATCACGCCGAGCAGCGGCGCAGCGCGCAGGGGTCGGATTTCGGCCTGTTCCAGACGACCGTGATGCTCGAGGATCAGGTGCGCGAGCGCACCAAGGAGCTGGAAGCCGCGCTGCACGAGAATGAAAAGATCAACCGCACGCTGCATCGCATCCAGGAGCAGATGGCGCGCGAGATCGAGGAGCGCAAGCGCGCGCACGAGGCGCTGCAGCGCGAGAAGGACGAGCAGAAGATTCTCATCGCCAAGCTGGAGCAGGCCACCAACCAGCTGGTGCAGTCGGAAAAGCTGGCGTCGCTGGGCAGCCTGGTCGCCGGCGTGGCGCACGAACTGAACACGCCGCTCGGCAACTCGCTGATGGTCGCCTCGGCGCTCGGCGGGATGGTCGATGAGTTCGCCGGACAGGTGGCGGCCGCCACGCTGCGCAAGCAGGCGCTGCTCGATTTCGTCGACCAGTGCCGCAACGCGGCGGCCCTGCTGCAACGGAACTCGCAGCGCGCCGCCGATCTGATCGGCAATTTCAAGCAGGTGGCGGTCGATCAGACCAGCATGCGCCGGCGCCGCTTCGATCTGCGCCAGGCGCTCGACGAAGTGCTCTCCACCCTGCAGCCGAAACTCAGGCACACCAGTCACCACCTGCAAGTGGAGGTGCCGCCCGGCATCGTCCTCGAAAGCTATCCCGGGCCGATCGAGCAGATCGTCACCAACCTGCTTTCCAACTCGCTTGCGCACGGTTTCGAAGGCGACGCCGCCGGGACCATCCGGATCGCCGCCGAGCTGGCTGGCAGCGAGTGCGTGGTGCTGAGCTATAGTGATGATGGTGTAGGTATCGGCGAGGCGGTTGCCAAGCGGGTGTTCGATCCCTTCTTCACCACCAAGCTCGGCAGCGGCGGCAGCGGGCTGGGCCTGTACATCGTTTATAACCTGACGACCGCCGTGCTGGGCGGGACGATCAGACTGTCGAGCAAACCAGGGCAGGGCGTGCACTTCGAACTCGTGCTGCCGCTGGTTGCGCCGGATAACCCGCTCTCCGGGGAGGAAAGCTATGCAACCGGACAATGAAATCATCGAATTCCTGGCCGACGAAGTACCGCCCGCCGATGCCGGCGAAGGCAGCGAAGTTTGGAAAGTGCTGGTCGTCGACGACGACGAGGAAGTGCATGCGGCGACGGTTTTTGCCCTGAACGACCTGCACCTCTGCGGGCGGCGGCTGCACCTGATCCACGCGCGCAGTGCCGCCGAGTCCGCCGCGGTGATGGGGAGCGAGGCGGAGATCGCCGTGATCCTGCTCGACGTCGTGATGGAAAGCCCAGACGCCGGCTTGCGCCTGATCCAGCGCATCCGCCAGGAGTTGCGGCAGACCGACGTGCGCATCATCCTGCGCACCGGCCAGCCCGGCAATGCGCCGGAGCTGGAGGTCATCCGCGACTACGATATCAACGACTACAAGACCAAGGCCGAGCTGACCCATACCCGGCTGATCACCACCTTGATCGCCGCCATCCGCTCGTACGAACAGCTGCGCGCCATCAACGACAACCGGCGCGGGCTGGAACTGATCGTCGGCGCGGCCGCCGGGCTGATGCAGGCGCAAACGCCGGGCACCTTCGCCAAGGAAGTCCTCCGGCAGTTCGTCGAGCTGCTGCACCTGCCCGGCGATGGCCTGGTTTGCGTCCAGAAGGATCTGTCCGGCAAGGGCAGCGAGCCGGATGCGGTGCATGTCATCGCCGCCGCCGCCGGGAGCCTCGCGGTCTATAACCGGCAATCGCTGGGGCAGCTGCGCGAGCCCGAAATCATCGCGGCGATCAAGGCGTGCCTGACCGAACAGCGCCATTTTTTTGGCCCGCAGCATAGCGCGCTCTATTTCGGCGAGCGCGGCCACGAGGCCGTCGTCTTCGTCTTTTGCGAGAAGGCGCCGAGCCGCGTCGAGCGCCAGCTGGCCGAGGTTTTCGCGGCCAACGCGTCGACCTGTTTCGGTAACGTCAAGCTGCTCGAGCGTCTCAATTTCGTCGCCTACCACGATCCCCTGACCGGCCTGCCCAATCGCGCGCGCTTTTTCGTCGACCTGGCGAGTGCCGGCGCGCGGTCATTGACCGATCAGGTTGCCTGCCTGCTCGATATCGTGCATTTCAACGACGTCAACAACGCGCTCGGCCACGGCGTCGGCGATCAACTGCTGGTCGCCATCGCCCGCCGCCTGGCCTACACCTGCGGCGACGGGCGGGTGGCGCGCATCGGCGCCGACCGCTTCGGCCTGCTTGGCAGCGCCACCTCGCTGGCGCCGGAGCGGCTGCTCACCATGCTCGGCGAGCCCTTCGTCGCCGGCGAGCATGTGCTGCCGCTCACTTTTACGATCGGCGCTTGCCGGATCACCGGCCGCACCGACGGCGATATCCTGTACAAGCGCGCCGACATGGCGCTGACGCAGGCGCGCCACAGTCCGAATACGCGCTACCTCGAATTCACGCCGGACATGGAAGAGAGCACGCATTGGCGCCTCGATGTGATCCGTCGCTTGCGCCACGATTTTCTCGCCGGCCGGCTCGCCGTCTGGTATCAGCCGCAGGTTTCCCTGGCCGACGACGGCGTCGTCGGACTCGAGGCGCTGGCCCGCTGGCCCAACGGCGAAGGTTTCGTGCACCCGCCGGAGGTGTTCATCCGGCTCGCCGAAGACGCCGGCCTGATCATCGACATCGGCGCCTGGGTGCTCAACGAGAGCTGCGCCACCTACAGTCGCCTGCAGCGCGCCGGTGGCGCGCCGCGCCACATCGCGGTCAATGTCAGCATGCCGCAGTTCCGCCTGCCTGATTTTCCGGCGCGCGTGATGGACGTCCTGGCCACGCACGGCATGCCCCCGAGCGCCCTGGAACTGGAAATCACCGAGAGCCTGCTGCTCGACGAGCCGCTGGTCGTCCTGCACAACCTCGAAACCTTGCGCCGGGCCGGCGTGCTGATTGCCGTCGACGACTTCGGCACCGGCTATTCGTCGCTCAGCTATCTGCGCCAACTGCCGATCGACTGCCTGAAAGTCGACCGCTCCTTCGTCTGCGAAATCGATAGCGGCAAGGGCGACCTGTTTGCCGAAACGATTGTCGAACTCGCCCACAAGCTTGGCCTGCGCACCGTTGCCGAAGGGGTCGAAACAGCGGCCCAGGTCAGCCGCTTGCGCGAACTCGGCTGCGACATCGCGCAGGGTTTTCTCTACGCGCATCCGATGCCGGCCAGCGAACTGACAGAATGGTTCGCCAGCCGGGAGATGGCCGGATGAAGGGCTGAGCCGGCGACCCGCTCACCGCCCCGCCCATAATTCGCTGCCCTGGCGGACGACTTCTTCCAGCGCGCCTTCGCGGGCGTAGCTGGCGCGCACCTCGCTCGCGCCGTTGCGCCGCTGCAGTACCTCGGTACGCAGCAAATTGAGCGCTTCCGTCGAACCGAGGTCGTAGGCATGCACCTCGACGACGGCCATGGTGCGCAGGATGTCGTCGCGGATCGTGCGTTGCTCGGCGGAGCCGGGCACGACCAGCGTGCCGTCGTAGCCGAAACGGCAGGCCTGGAAACGGTTGAAGGTATAGACCAGGTAATCGTCCTCGCGCGGTTCGACCGGTTTTTCCTCGAGCAGGTAGCGGGCCAGCGCCTGTGCATAGGCCGCGATCTGCGCGGCGCGTTCGACGGTGAGCGGCGTATCCATGACGCGCAACTCGATGGTGCCGAACTCGGGCTTCGGGCGGATATCCCAGTAAAAATCCTTCATGCTCTTGACGACGCCGGTCGCCACCATCTTGCGGTAGTAGACGGTGAAATCGTCCCAGCTCAAGACGAAAGGCGCGCGCCCGCTGAGCGGGAAGGCAAAGACCGAATTGAGCCGCGCCGACTGGAAACCGGTGTCGATGCCCTGCACGAACGGCGAGGCGGCCGATAGCGCGATCAGGTGCGGGATGTAGCGGCTGAACGCGTGCAATAGCCAGAGCGCCTTGTCCGGGCAGGCGCAGCCGATATGCACGTGCTGGCCGAAAATGGTGAATTGCTTGGCCAGATAGCCGTAGAGCTGCGACAGGTGGTGGAAGCGCGGCGCGTCGAAAATGGCCTGCTGGCCCCAGTGCTGGAAGGGGTGCGTGCCGCCGCCCGAGAGCAGGAGGCCGAGGCGGTCCGCCTGATGCACGAGTTCGTTGCGAATGCTGCGCAACTGGCTCAGCGCGTCGTCGTAGCCCCGGCAGATGTCGGTCGACAGTTCGATCATCGAATCGACGATTTCCGGCTTGACCTCGCCGGGGTGCTTGCAGCTGGCGATTTCGCGCAGCAGATCGGGCGCGGCGCCGATCAGGTTGTAGTCCTGGCCGCCGATGATCTGCAGTTCGAGCTCGATGCCGAGGCTCAGCGCCGCCGATTGCGAGAATGCCGGCAGCGCACTCACCGTTTCCTCATTCACGGCGTTCTCCGCTCCATTTGAGGCACAAGGCCACGATGATCGGCCCGGCCAGCTCCATGATCGCCGCCGCACTCATGGCGACCGGGACCAGGGTGGCCTGCAGTTCCGGGTAGATTTGCCCGAGGTCGGCGGCGGCGACCATCACCGGCCCGGCCGCTGGCGACAGCGCGAGGCCAAGCAGCAGGCCCTGGCGCCAGCTGATGCCGGCCGGGCGCGCCAGGAGCAGGACGCCGCACAGCTTGGCCAGGCTGCGCGCGCCGATCAGGAGCAGGGCCAGGACGCCGCCGGTGAGCAGATGCGCCAGCTTGATCTGCATGCCGACGACGAGGAAGAGCATGACCACCAGCACGCCGCCGACCGAGCCGAAGTGTTGCGGAAAGACCCAGGCCCGGCGTTCGCCGTTGCGCAGGACGATGCCGGCGAACAGCATGCACAGCGTGACCGGCAGGCGCAGGGCCTCGATCAGGCTGATGGTCATCAGCACCAGGCCGAGCAGGATGATCGACGCGTATTCGTCGCGCAGCTTGAGCCAAAGATGCAGCCCGCCGACCGCCATGGCCAGCAGCTTGCCGACGAGCAGCCCGACGCCGAGCAGGTAGAGCGGATGCGTGATGGCCAGCAGCCAGTCGTCGCTATAGCGCTGGTGCAGGCCGCCGAGCGCGAGATGGACGCCGACCACCGCGTAGATCGTATTGAGCGCCGTCAAGACCAGCAGCCGCGTACTGACCTGGCCCTGCGCATTGCTCTCGGCCACTACCCGCATGACCACGGCCGGCGAACTGGCCATGCCGATCGCGCCGAGCACGACGGCCGGTTCGACCGCCATGCCGAGATAGCGGCTGACCGCGAAGACGGCGCCGAAAGCGGCCAGCGCCTCGCACAGGCTGGTCACCAGCAGCCAGCGGTTGTGCCGCAGCCAGCGCAGGTCGACGCGGCTGCCGAGTTCGAAGAGGAGGATCGCCAATGCCACGTCGAGCCCGCGGTTCAGCCATTCGTTGTGCTCGGCGGCCAGGCGGTCGCCGGCAATCGCCGCCACCACCATGCCGACGACCGGATAGGCGGTGATTCGCGGCAGGCCGAGATGATGGCGTACCCACTCGCCGGCCAGCGCGGCGCCGACCACGGCGAGCGCGATCCAGAGCAGCGGGCTGATTTCCGGCGGCCAGTCGGGCAGGAAAAAGAAGGGCGCTTCCATGCCGCTTTCTTCCATGCTGTTTTCGTGCTCAGCTGCCGGCCGGCTTGTCGCCGGTCGCAGGCAGGAGCAGAATGAAATCCTTGGCATACTGCGCCCGCCCGGGCCGGGAGGTCGGCATGAAACGCACCCTGAAGATCGGCTTGTCAGCCCGCTTGCTGCACCCGCGACCGGACGGCAAGGGCCTGGAAAGCCGAACGCTGCAGTATCTCGAGCAGTCGGTGACGCAATGGATCATGGCGCGGGATGTTCTGGTTTTCATGGTTCCCTCGATTACCCAGGATGGCATGCTCAACCGCAGCGCAATCCGCCTCAGCGATTACGCCAAGAACCTGGACGGACTGGTGCTGCAGGGCGGCGCCGACCTCAATCCGGCCGCCTACGGCGAGAAGCCGATGCGTCCGGAATGGGCCGGGGATCGAACCCGCGACATGTATGAGATGGAATTCCTGCACGAGTTCCTCGAAAGCGGCAAACCGGTCTTCGGCATCTGCCGCGGCGCCCAGCTGATCAACGTCGCGTTGGGCGGCTCGCTCTATCAGGACATCGCCTCGCAAGTGCCCGAATCGATCGCGCACGTCGCCGACGCCTACGATCGGCACGTCCACGACATCGTGCTGGAAGAGGGCGGCCTGCTCGAGAAGCGGCTGGGAAAAACCCTTTCGCGTAAGGTCATTTCCGTTCATCACCAGGGCATCCGGACGCTCGGCCACGGTCTGATCGTCGAAGCGCGCGCGGTTGGCGACGGCATGATCGAGGCGATTCGCGGCACCGGCCACAATTTTCTGCTCGGCTTGCAATGGCATCCGGAATTCCGCCGGCCGAGCGACGAGGACGTGCTCGATTGCCTGCCGCTGCTCGAAGCCTTTCTCGACGCCTGCCGCAGCCGCCGCTGGCTGTAGCGCCGCTGGCCGCATCGTTGGCGTCTACGGCACCGTCAGCTTCCCGGTGAAAGGCCGAGATCTTCGGCCAGCGTCCGGACGGCCTGCTCGCCGCCCCGGAAATCGAAGTTCTCGATCGCCGTGTGCAGTGCCGCCAAGCGTTCTTCCGGCAGCGCCTTCTCCAGTTCGGCCAGCACCGGCCGGACTTCGGTCGCGCTATCGGCATCCAGCGCCTTGAGCATGTGGGCGAGCAGCGCGGCGAGTTGCGCCTGGTCGACCGCCTCGGACGGGGCATTCTCAGCGTCGCTCCCGGGCGGCGCATAACGCTCGATCGACGCCAGCGCGGTATCGAGCGCCGCCTGCAGGCGCGCGAGGTCGTCGGCCGGATCGGCGCCGGCGCGCAGCGCCTGATCCACCTCGCCGGCCAGCGCGGCGACCTCGTCCAGCGCCAGGTTGCCGGCGGTTCCCTTCAGCTTGTGCGCCAGCGCGGCGGCCTCGCTGCGGTCCGCAGCGGCCATCGCCTGCGCGCTGTCGGCGTAATCGAGTGCGAACTTGCGCAGGTATTGCCGATAGACCTCCGGCTTGCGCCAGATCTTCAGCCCGTGTTCGACCGCCAGGCCGGGCAAATCGGGCTCGCTGGCCGGGACGCCCGGCGCGGGCGCCGGCTCCGGGGGCAGCGCGCGCCGCCCGGTGAGCCGGATGATCAGCGCGATGGCGGCGTCCACGTCGAACGGCTTGGCGATGAAGCTGTTCATTCCTGCGGCATTGGCCAGATCCTGCTGCTCCATGAAGGCGCCGGCGGTGAGGGCGACCACCGGCAGTTCGGCCAGGGCGGGCACGCGCCGGATCTGGCGCGTGGCTTCGTAGCCGTTCATGACCGGCATCTGCACGTCCATCAGCACGATGTCCGCTTCGTCCGGATGGGCTTGCAGCCAATCGACGGCTTGCCGGCCATCGTGGGCGAGGGCGACCTGGGCGCCTTCGCCGGCCAGGATGCGCTGCGCCACTTCGCGGTTGATTTCGCTGTCGTCGACCACCAGGATGCGCAGCCCGGCCAGCCGTTGCCGCGAACGGCTCGGCGCCTGCGCTTCGCCGCCCTGCCGCACGCGCAAGGCGCGGGCGACGGCGTTGTACAGGCTGGACGGCGTCACCGGCTTGCTCAGCACGGCGTCGGCCAGTTGGCTGTCGGGATGGTCGAGCAGCTGCTTGCTCGAGAAGGCGGTGACCATGATGATGATCGGATCGTCGGCGTCCTTCAGTTCGTGGCGGATCGTTCGCGCCGTGGCGAGTCCGTCCAGGCCGGGCATCTGATAGTCGAGCAGCAGCACCTCCCTCGGCGCCCGCTGTTCCTGCTTGGCCTGTACGTGCCGGATCGCGGCTGCGCCCGAGCTTACCGTCGTGGCTCGCCAGCCCAGCCCGTCGACCATGCTGCGCAAGGCCTCGCGGGCAATGTGGTTGTCGTCGGCGATGAGCACGCCGAGGTGAGACATTTCCGGCGCGGCCAACCACGCGTCGTGCTCGCGCTCGAAGCTCAGGACGAACCAGAACTCGCTGCCGCTGCCCGGCACGCTGGTCACCCGCAACTCGCCGCCCATGGCTGCGACCAGCTGGCGGCTGATGGTCAGACCGAGGCCGGTGCCGCCGAAACGGCGGCTGGTCGAACTGTCCGCCTGCGAGAACGGGGCGAAGATTTCCTGCTGCTTTTCGAGCGGAATGCCGATGCCGGTATCGCGCACGGCAAAGCGCAGCGTCACCTGGCGCTCGTCCTCGGCGACGACGCCGATCGACATCGTGACGTGGCCGCGCTCGGTGAATTTGATCGCGTTGCTGGTCAGGTTGATCAGCACCTGTTCGAGGCGCAGCGCGTCGCCGCGCAGCTGATTCGTCTTTCTCGGCGGCGGGGCGATGATCAGTTCGAGGTCCTTCTCGCCGGCGTTGGCGGACATGATGGTCGACAGGTCGTCGAGCACGTCGCCGAGGCGGAAGGGCGCCAGTTCGATCTCCAGCTTGCCGGATTCGATCTTCGAATAATCGAGGATGTCGTTGATGATGCCGAGCAGCGAGCGGCCGGCCCTGCGGATTTTGCGCACCAGTTCGTTCGCATCGCCCGGCAGCGCCGATTGTTCGAGCAGGTAGGCGAGGCCGAGGATGGCGTTCATCGGCGTGCGGATCTCGTGGCTCATGTTGGCGATGAAGGCGCTCTTTGCGCCGGTGGCGACTTCGGCCAGCTGCTTGGCGGCCTCGGCCTCGTCGGCACGGACGGCGAGCTCGCCGTTCAGCTGGGTGCGTTCGGCGAGAAGCGCCTTGAGTTCGCCGTCGATCCGCCGGCGTTCCTCAAGGTCGGCGGCCTGCCGCTGGTAGGCGCGATAGACCAGCGCCGCCGCCAGCAGGGTGGCCAGGATCACCAGCCCGGCCAGTCCGGCCAGGATCAGCGCCTCGTTCTTGCCGGCGCCCAGATAGTCCTTGCTGGCCAGGCCGACGATGACGTAGATGGGATAACGCTGCAGCTTGCGGTAGACGTTGTTGCGCTCGGTTCCGTCGAGCGGCACCGTGGCGACATAGATTCCGGTGCCGGGTTGCGCCGCGATGTTGTCGCGCAGCTCCTTTGAGACGTCCTTGCTGCCGATGCTGTTCTTGACGTTCGGGAAGCGATCGACGAGGGCGAGCTCCGCGGTGCGGATCGAGGCTGCGCCATTGGCGCCGAGCTCGACCGAAGACAGCAGCTTGCTGAAGCGCGATGTTGTGATGCCCGCGAAGGCGACACCGGCGAAAGTTCCGTCCGGCGCATTGATGCGCCGTGCGAGGACGACGACCCATTGCTGCGTGATGCGCGCGAAGACGGGGCCGGCGAAGATGACGCCGGCCGCCGGATCGTCGCGCGCCCGGATGAAATAGTCGCGATCGCCGACATTGACGGCGCTGCCGGTCGGAATGTCGTTGCCGAAGCGGATGACGCCATCCTTGTCGACGACGCGCAAATTGGTCACTTCCGGCAGCAGCGAGTGCTGGTGTTGCACGTAGGCGTTGAATCTGGCCGGGTCGAAGTGGTGCTCGGCGGTCTCGGTCCGGTGGTAAAAGTCGATCGACTGCAGGACGACATCGACCTTGTCGAACAGGCTGCTGATTTGCTGATCGAGGTGGATGGCGACATTCTGCGTCGCCACCGTCGCGCGTTCGCGGTTGTGGATCTTTCCCTGCCAGATGGCCACTTTGACCAGGCCGACGACGAGGGCGATGATCGAGGCCACGGCCAGCGCGTAGATCGGCCAGCGCGGCCGCTGTTTTTGCGTCGACGTCGATGTCGGTTTTTGCGCCTGCTCTTGCGTATGTTCCGGCGTCTCGCCGGTCGCCGGCACCGCGCGCAAGGCCAGGAAATACATGGCGCTGGTGACGGCGACGAAGAGCACGCCCTTGGCGGTCGACAGCCAGATCACCGATTCGAGGTCGGCGAAGATCGACAGCATCTGGTCGGACAGGAAGATCCAGGCCAGGGCCAGGATGGCGTAGCTGAGCGTGGCGAACAGGATGAAATTGTTGCGGGCAGTTGTCGTCATAGGGCCTCGGTACAGGCTGCGAGGATGGGCTGCGCGGGCAGGGGCGGGGATGAGACCGGTCTGCTTGCCGGGCAGCGCGGAGACACCAAAAACACCGACCTGCGCCGCCAACACCGGGCGCGAACGATTGTCGGGCGGGGAAAACGATCAGCGCATCTGATTCATCGTGGTTATTCTGATGGCAAATGTCAATGGTCTTGAGCCGCGCTCGCCATCCTGCGCCATGGTGTCAAACGCCCTGATCGCTCACCCGCACCGCGACGCTCAGCGTCGGGCGCTGCCCGGCCGGGCCGATGAAGCTGCCGGAGACCGGCGGCACCGCTTCGGGGTGGCGGGCGACGGCGACCGGGATGTGCTGGTTGCCGGTAATCAGGCCGCTGGTCGGATCGAAGCCCTTCCATCCCGGGCCCGGCAGATAGACTTCGGCCCAGGCATGGGTGCTGGCATTGCCCGCCTCGTTGTCCGGCATGTGCAGATAGCCGCTGACGAAGCGGCTGGCGAGGCCCATGTAGCGGCAGGCCTCGATGAACAGCGCGGCGAAATCGCGGCACGAGCCGCTGTTCAGGGCGAGCGTCTGCGCCGGGGACTGGACGCCTTCCTCATCGCGGCGCTGGTAGCTGAAACGATTGGCTATCGCGCAGTTCAGCTGCGAGAGCAGCACGAAAGTCTCGACCGGCCGCAGCAGCAGGCCGAGACCGCCGAGCCAGTCGTGCAGCGCCGGGCCGTCGTCGGGATACGTGCTTTGCCCGAAAGGCGCGAGATCGGCCTGCTCGCTCATCGCGTAGGCGAAGGGAAAGCTGACCGCGTACTCCTCCATTAGGAAATCGAGCGGGGCATCGTCATAGACGGCGATCAGCACGTTGCTGGCCACGCGCAGCGTGTCCGCCAGCTCGCCGAAGCTTGCCGTGGCGACCGAATTGCCGAGCGCATCGCGGTACCAGCGCAGGGTGGGGGCCGGCGAGATCTCGAGCGTCGACGCTTCGATACGCAGGCTGTGGCTCTCGAGCGGGCGCAGGCGCAGGCGATGCGGCTGCAGCGCGACCGGGGTCGGGAAGCGGTATTCGGTCACGTGGGAGATATTCAGTCGTCGCATGCTTCACTCCGTATTGCCCGGGGGCGATTTGCAGTATAGGGTTTTGTATCGGCGGCCGCCGGCCGGCACGGAAGTTTTTGTGCGGCGCGGTGCGCAGCCGCCGGCGCGCGCACTTCGACGGTGCGCGGAGGCGGGAACAGGGGGGATTAATCGGGATTATTCGGGTCAATTCACGTAAAACCGATGGCCATGGCATGGCGCAGCTCTTGCTAGGGACCATCAGTCCTTTGCCTTGGAGCCTGCCGTGTCGATCCATGTTGCGCTCAATCACGTTACGCATTATCGCTATGACCGCCTGGTCGCCCTCTCGCCGCAGGTCGTTCGCCTGCGCCCGGCGCCGCATTCGCGCACGCCGATTCTCAGCTATTCGCTGAAGGTGACGCCGGCCGAGCACTTCATCAACTGGCAGCAGGACCCGCAGGGCAACTACCTGGCACGGCTGGTCTTCCCCGAAAAGACGCGCGAGTTCCGCGTCGAGGTCGATCTGGTCGCCGAAATGTCGGTGATCAATCCCTTCGACTTCTTCCCCGAGCCCTACGCCGAGAAATTTCCCTTCGCCTACGAGGCCGGATTGCGCGAGGAATTGTCGCCGTACCTGCAGACGCTGGCGCCGACCGAGCGGGTCGGCGACTTCCTCGCGACGATCCCGCGCAGCCCCATGCCCAGCGTCGATTTCCTGGTCGACATCAACCGCCGCGTGCAGCAGCGGGTCGGCTACGTCATCCGTCTCGAGCCCGGCGTGCAAAGCCCGGAGGAGACGCTCGAGCTGGGCAGCGGCTCGTGCCGCGATTCGGCCTGGCTGCTGGTCCAGGTGTTGCGCCAGCTTGGCCTCGCGGCGCGCTTCGTGTCGGGCTACCTGATCCAGCTCGTGCCCGACGTGAAATCGCTCGACGGACCGTCCGGCACCGACGTCGATTTCACCGACCTGCACGCCTGGTGCGAGGTCTATCTGCCGGGCGCCGGCTGGCTCGGCCTCGATCCGACCTCGGGCCTGTTCGCCGGCGAAGGACATATCCCGGTGGCCTGCTCGCCGCAACCGTCTTCCGCGTCGCCGATCACCGGTTTTACCGAGGAGTGCGAGTGCGAGTTCGCACACAGCATGGAAATCGAGCGCGTCTGGGAGGCGCCGCGCGTCACCAAGCCCTATAGCGACGAGCAATGGTCGTCGATCGAAGCGCTCGGCCAGCGCATCGACGCCGATCTGAAGCGCGGCGACGTGCGCCTGACCATGGGCGGCGAGCCGACCTTCGTGGCGATCGACGACCCGGACGGCGCCGAATGGAGCACGGCGGCGATGGGGCCGACCAAGCGCATCCGTGCCGCCGATCTGTTCCACCGTTTGCGCGAGAAATACGCGCCGCAGGGCCTCGCGCATTTCGGCCAGGGCAAGTGGTATCCCGGCGAGCAGCTGCCGCGCTGGTCGCTCAACTGCTTCTTTCGCCGCGACGGTCAGCCGGTGTGGAAGAATCCGGCGCTCTGTGCCGACGAAACGCAGGATTACGGCGCCGACGAGGCGCTGGCCGGGCGTTTCCTGCGTGGCCTGGCTGGGCGTCTGGGGCTGGACGCGAAGTACGTTTTTCCGGCTTACGAGGATGCCTTCTATTACCTGTGGCGCGAGCACCGCCTGCCGGTGAATGTCGATCCGCACGACGCCCGTCTCGACGATGCGCTCGAACGCGCCCGGCTGGCGGCGATCTTCGGGCAGGGGCTGGACAAGGTCATCGGCTACGTCCTGCCGGTGATGCGCCATCCGAAACAGAAGGGGCGCTGGCAGACCAGCCCGTGGTTCCTGCGCGGCGAACGCTGCTATCTGGTGCCCGGCGATTCGCCGGTCGGCTACCGCCTGCCGCTCGATTCGCAGCCCTGGGTGGCGAAGAGCGACTACCCCTACACCCATGTGCCCGATCCGAACCAGACCTTCGCGCCGCTGCCGGCGCATGACGAGTTGTCCGAAAAACTGCACGGGAAGGCGACTGCCGGCACCAGCGCGGACGCGCCGGATGTCGCGTCGAGTGTGACAACAGCTGCGGCAACCGCTGTGGCAACCGACGCGGCGCCGGACCGGCCGCCGCAGCACCAGGAGTCGGCGGCCGGGATCACGCGCACCGCGCTGTCGGTGCAGGCGCGCCACGGCGTGCTCTACATCTTCATGCCGCCGACCGACAGTCTCGACGACTATCTCGAACTCGTCGCCGCCGTCGAGGCCACCGCCGAGGCTTTGGCCTCGCCGGTCCTCCTCGAAGGCTACGAGCCGCCGTCCGACCCGCGCCTGACCAACTTCCGCGTCACGCCCGACCCTGGCGTCATCGAGGTCAACATCCAGCCCTGTGTCAGCTGGGACGAGCTGGTCGAGCGCACGACGCATCTCTACGAGGTGGCGCACCTGTCGCGCCTGACTTCCGAGAAGTTCATGCTCGACGGCCGCCATACCGGCACCGGCGGCGGCAACCACTTCGTTTTCGGCGCGCTGACCGCGCTCGATTCGCCCTTCCTGCGCCGCCCCGATCTGCTGCGCAGCCTGATCAGCTACTGGCACAACCACCCGTCGCTGTCCTTCCTCTTCTCCGGCCTGTTCATCGGCCCGACCAGCCAGGCGCCGCGCGTCGACGAGGCGCGCAACGATTCGGTGTACGAGCTGGAGATCGCCTTCAGCCAGTTCCCGAAACCGGACGAGGAAGTCGCCCCCTGGCTGATAGACCGCCTGCTGCGCAACCTGTTGATCGACGCCACCGGCAACACGCACCGCGCCGAGTTCTGCATCGACAAGCTCTACTCGCCCGAGGGGCCGAGCGGCCGCCTCGGCCTGCTCGAAATGCGCGCCTTCGAAATGCCGCCGCACGCGCGCATGTCGCTCGCCCAGCAACTGCTGCTGCGCGCGCTGATCGCCCGTTTCTGGAAGCAGCCTTATGCCCCCGAAAAGCTGATGCGCTGGGGCACCGAGCTGCACGATCGCTTCATGCTGCCGCATTTCGTCAAGCAGGATTTCGACGACGTGATCGACGAGTTGCGCGGCGCCGGCTACGCCTTCGAACGCGAGTGGTTCGCGCCGCATTTCGAGTTCCGTTTCCCGCGCCACGGCGGTTTTGCCGCGCAGGGCATCGAATTCGAACTGCGCCATGCGCTGGAGCCCTGGCACGTGATGGGCGAGGAGGGCGGGGCGGGCGGCAACGTACGCTATGTCGATGCCTCCTGCGAGCGCGTGCAGGTCAGGGTCACCGGCATGGCGGGCGAGCGCTACGTGCTGACCTGCAACGGCCGGCCGGTGCCGCTGCAGCCGACCGGCAAGGTCGGCGCAATAGGTGAATTCGTCGCCGGCGTGCGCTACCGGGCGTGGCTGCCGGAGTCGGCGCTGCACCCGACGATCGGCGTCCAGGCGCCGCTCGTCTTCGACCTCGTCGATACCTGGATGAAGCGTTCGCTGGGCGGTTGCCAGTATCACGTCGAGCACCCCGGCGGGCGCAATCCCGAGCGCTATCCGGTCAATGCCAACGAGGCCGAAGGCCGCCGTCTGGCGCGCTTCGCCGCTTACGGCCATACGCCGGGGAAGATCGAAGTGCAGCCCGTGCCGCGCAATGCCAGTTTTCCGTTTACGCTAGACTTGCGGCGCCCCTGAACCTTGAAGCCCCGGCGCTGCTTAATTGCCAGCGCCCCCGACTTTCCATGTCACGTAACCTGCTAGCCAACTATCCGCGAAAGACCGACCGCTTCGACGAGATGCTCGCCGAGGACGGCGAGCTGCGTCCGTCGTGGCAGGCTTTTTTCGACCACTTGAGCGCGGCGACGCCCGAGCAAATGCGCCATCGGCTCAACTACGTGCGCCGGCGCATCCAGGAAAACGGCGTCACCTACAACGTCTATGCCGACCCGCAGGGCGCCGATCGGCCGTGGGAACTCGATCCGCTGCCGCTGATCCTGTCCGCTGACGAGTGGCGCGAGATTTCCGGCGCCGTCACGCAGCGCGCGCGCCTGCTCAACGCCGTGCTCGGCGATCTGTACGGCGAGCAGACGCTGCTCAAGGACGGCACGCTGCCGCCGGCGCTGGTCTTCGGTCATAACGGCTATCTCTGGCCCTGCCAGGGCGTCAGACCGCCCGGCGATACCTGGCTGCACCTCTACGCCGCCGATCTCGCGCGTTCGCCGGATGGCCGCTGGTGGGTGATCGCCGACCGCACGCAGGCGCCCTCCGGCGCCGGTTACGCGCTGGAAAATCGCCTCATCGTGTCGCGCGTTTTCCCCGAACAGTTCCGCGATCTGCGCGTGCAGCATCTGGCGTCCTTCTTCCGCGCGCTGCAGGACAATCTGGCGCAATCGGCGCCGCACGACGGCGAGGGCGGCAGGGACGCCCCGCTCACCGTGCTGCTGACGCCGGGGCCGTACAACGAAACCTACTTCGAGCACGCCTATCTGGCACGCTATCTCGGCTTCCCGCTGGTCGAGGGGCAGGACCTGACGGTGCGCAGCGACTGCGTTTATCTCAAGACGCTGACCGGGCTGCGCCGCGTGCACGCGATCCTGCGCCGGCTCGACGACGACTACTGCGATCCGCTCGAACTGCGCGGCGATTCGGCGCTCGGCATTCCCGGCCTGTTGCAGGCCGTGCGCGCCGGCAAGGTGCTGGTCGCCAACGCACTCGGCAGCGGCCTGCTCGAATCGGCGGCGCTGCCGGGCTTCCTGCCCGGCGCCTGCGAGAAGCTGCTCGGCGAGGAACTCGCCATGCCTTCGGTCGGCACCTGGTGGTGCGGCGAGCCGAGCGCGCTCGAATTCACGATCAAGAATCTCGACCGGCTGGTGATCAAGGGGGCTTTCCCGTCGCAACAGATGGACCCGGTGTTCGGCAACGCGCTGAAGGGCGCGCCGCGCGCGGAAATGATAGACCGCCTGCGGGCCCGGCCGCAGGCCTACGTCGCGCAGGAACTGGTCGATTTTTCGCAGGCGCCGACCTGGAGCACGGTGCACGAACGCAGCCTGGTGCCGCGCGGCGTCGTCGTGCGCGTTTATGCGGCGGCCACGCCGGATGGCTACGTGGTGATGCCGGGCGGGCTGACGCGCGTCGCCGCGGCGTCCGACGCGCGCTACATTTCGGTGCGGCGCGGCGGTTCGAGCAAGGACACCTGGATGCTGACCGACGAAGCGGTCAACACCTTCAGCCTGCTCAAGCAGTCGGTCAGCAAGGCCGATCTGATCCGCAGCGGGCGCAATCTCTCCTCGCGCGTCGTCGAGAATCTCTTCTGGTTCGGGCGCTACGCCGAACGCTGCGACGATGCGGCGCGCCTCCTGCGCATCGGTCTCTCGCGGCTGGTCGACGCCGGCGTCGACGCGATGCCGGCGCTGGTTTCGGCCTTCGATCTGTGCCGCGTGCTCAAGCTGCTGCCGGAAGCGAACGGCAAGGCGGACGCTGCCGAGGCCGACCCGCTGCCGGACGCTGCGGCGCCCAGTGCCGACACCAGCGCCGCGCCGCGCCCGCTGATCGAGGTGCGCATGCTCGCCGCGATCTGCGACGCCGAGTGGGGCGACGGCCTGGCCGGCAACATCCGCCGCCTGCTGTGGGTCGGCGCGCAGGTGCGCGAACGCTTCTCGCTCGACAACTGGCTCGCGCTCAACCGTCTGCAGCGCCAGGTTCAGCGCTACAGCGACGCGCCGCCGGCGATCGGCGACGCGCTCGCCTTCCTCGACCAGGTGCTGCTCGCCGCGTCCTCGCTGGCGGGCTTTGCGATGGACAACATGACGCGCGACGACGGCTGGCGTTTCCTGATCATCGGGCGGCGCATCGAGCGCCTGATTTTCCTGTCCAGCGCCATCGGCGAGTTCCTGCGCCTCGAATCAACGCGCGCCGCCGGCAGCATCGAGTGGCTGCTCGAATTGACCGACAGCATCATCACCTACCGTTCGCGCTACATGATCCAGCCGGAGCTGCTGCCGGCGCTCGACCTGATCGTTTTCGACAAGAATAATCCGCACGCCGTGGCCTTCCAGTTGCAGAGCCTGGTGGACTATCTCGGCCGTTTATCCAGCGAGCTCGGCGATCCCGACGACGACGCGCTGCGCGCCGCCTTCGCCGAACTCGAAGCCTTCGACCTGGGGCGCTTCGAGGGACTGAACTTCAGCGATTGCGTCGCCTGTTCGCCGTGTTTCGAGCTCGCCGGGCTGCTCGGCGGGATTGCGCAGGCCGCAGCGAGCCTCTCGGACCGTCTGGCCATGCGCTACTTCACCCACGTCGGCGACGTCAGCCGGCAGACGCTGGCCGCGTGAGACGCCGATGAGCCGCCCCGCCGTCCGCTACCACGTCATCCACGAAACGAGCTACAGCTACGACAGCCCGGTTTCGCTGTCGCGCCAGCATCTGCATCTGACGCCGCGCGACTGCCCGTGGCAAAGCTGCATCGCGCACCGGATCAGTATCGATCCCGAACCGACGCTCTCGCTGTCGCGCCTCGACCACTTCGGCAACCCGGTCAGGCAGTTCGCCATCGAGGCGCCGCACAGCACGCTGGTCGTGCGTGCCGAGAGCACGATCGAGGTGCGACCGCACCTGCCGGGCGGCGGCTTGGCCACTGTTTTGCCCCCGTCGTCGCCCTGGGAGTCGGTGAGCGCCGCATTGGCCTACGGTGCCACGCCGGTACGCCTTGAAGCCAACAACTTCCTGTTCGAATCGCCTTACGTTCGCGTCAAGCGCGAATTTGCTGCCTATGCCAGCCCCAGTTTTCCCCCGAACCGTCCGCTGCTCGAGGCAGTCAAGGCGCTGATGAGCCGCATCCACGCCGAATTCGAGTTCGATCCCGAGGCGACCACGGTGTCCACGCCGGTGATCAAGGTGCTGGAGAACAAGCGCGGCGTCTGCCAGGACTTCGCCCACCTGATGCTCGCCTGCCTGCGTTCGCTCGGCCTCGCGGCGCGCTACGTCAGCGGCTATCTGCTGACCCGGCCGCCGCCCGGCCAGCCGCGCCTGATCGGCGCCGACGCCTCGCACGCCTGGGTTTCGGTCTATTGCCCGGATGGCAAGGGTGGCGGACGCTGGGTCGACTTCGACCCGACCAATGACGTCCTGCCCGACACGCAGCACATCACGCTGGCCTGGGGGCGCGACTTCGGTGACGTGTCGCCGCTGCGCGGCGTCATCCTCGGCGGCGACGCGCATGAACTCGATGTCGCGGTGACCGTCACTCCGTGGGATAATGCTATATAAGCAAATACTGGATTGTGGCGCGCAATGCCTTTCAGTGACACCGAAATCGCTCTTTTGAAGACCTCGAAAATCCTGCAGGAGATCCCGCAGGAAATCGTCGTGGAGGCGATTGCCAAACACCCCGAGTACCAGTTCAATCTGGCGCCCGACGAGGTCTTCATCGAAGCCGGGCGGGTCGAGCCGGGGCTCTACGTCATCGCGCACGGCACGATCGAACTCTTCGTGCTCGACGCCGACGGCAAGGAAAAGGTGCTCGATTTCGCCAAGACCGGCGGCACGCTGGCCGAGGAGACGCTGTTCAGCGACCGGCCGCTGCAGTACTCGGCGCGCAGCCTGACGCAGGCGGCGGTGCTGCACCTGCCGAACGAGATCGTTTCGGAGTGGATCGCGAGCTACCCGGTGTTCGCGCGGCGCCTGATGTCGCTGGTCGCCGAACGCATCAACTTCCTCTACAAGGACATGCTCACCTTCTGCACCAAGAAGGCCACGGCACGGCTGGTGTGCTACATCGTCTGCCACTTCAACCAGGCGCCGCAAACGCCGGACGGCTCGTACAGCCTGCATCTGGCGATTCCGCGCAGCAAACTCGCCTCGCGGCTGGGGATCAGCGACTCGCACCTGTCACGCTCCTTCCGCGAACTGCAGGAGCAGGGGCTGATCGTCCCGCAGGGGCGCGGCTACTTCATTCCCGACGTGCCGGCGCTGTCGAAATACGTCTGTCCGGCCGGCTGCGATTTTTGAACAAGCGTCGAGGCCTGCGTCAAAGCGGGCGCTAGCTGCTAGCGCCAGGTAGCGAGCAGAACCAGATCTTGTTGCCCTCGCTGTCGAGGAAGCTGCCGATGAAATTGTTTTCCGGCGGATAGGCCTGCACCGGATCGCTGATCGTCACGCCGCGGGCAATCAATTCCCGTTCGGTCTGCGGCGCATTGTCGGTGGCGACGGTGATGCGCGGGTTCAGTTCGGCGCTCGGCCGGGCATACCAGCCGTCGCCCACCGGCTTGAGCAGCACGATCGCATTGCCGAGCTGGAAGCCGACCTGGCTTTCGCCTTCAAAGGCCGGCGCGAGTTCCAGCGTTTTGCCGTAGAAGCGTTGCGCGCGCTCCAGATCCTCGACGGCGAGCGCCACCGCCTTCACTTCCTGGAAACCAAGCTTGCTCATGATTTTTACCTCCTGCTTTCGGGGTTCAGGGGTAGGACGTTGCCGATGCCGTCCGGCGCGTTGCGCGGGCCGCATCGGTATCATGAAGCCTAGGAAATCGGGGCGCCCGAGTCAAAGACTCTTTGCCGGCGCCGCCTGCCTCAGGGCATCCAGAATTTCGAGTTTTCGCTGACCGCGACGGTCGGGTCGCCGATATCCTCGACGCTGAACCGGATCGGGCTGGCGCCGGATTTCGCCGCGCCGGGGTCGGCCTTGACGACGGCGGTCTGCGTGCCGATTTCGCCGCCGGCCACCGTGACCGGCCGCTCGTCCTCGAGGCGGATGCCGTCGATGCCGGTGATGTGGATGCGGAAAGTCCGCGTCTGGTCGCCGGTGTTCATGATCTGCAGGCGGTAGCTGTTCTCGATGCTGCCGTCGTCGGCCTCGCGCGAGAGCGTGTTGCGATCCTTCAGGATGTTGACCTTGAGCGGCACGCGCGTGGCCAGCGACCAGGCGGTGGCGGCTGTGAGCAGGCAGAGGATCGCGCTGTACACGATCGCGCGCGGCCGGAACGCGCGGCGCACGATGTCCATCGGCGTGTAGTGCTTGCTGACGGCGTTTTCCGTCGAGTAGCGGATCAATCCGCGCGGGTAGTTCATCTTGTCCATCACCTGGTCGCAAGCGTCGATGCAGGCGGCGCAGCCGATGCACTCGTTCTGCAGCCCGTTGCGGATGTCGATGCCGGTCGGGCAGACCTGCACGCAGATGCTGCAGTCGATGCAGTCGCCGAGGCCCTGCGCGCGCGGATCGATGCCCTTGGGGCGCGCGCCGCGCGCTTCGCCGCGTTCGGTGTCGTAGGTGACGGTCAGCGTGTCGGGATCGAACATGACGAACTGGAAGCGGGCGTAGGGGCAGATCTGCCGGCACATCTGCTCGCGCAGGAAGCCGGCGTTGCCGTAGGTGGCGCCGGCGTAGAAGAGGACCCAGAAGGACGACCAGGCGCCCGGCGAGAGCGCCGCGATGTCGCTGGCCAGATCGCGGATCGGCATGAAGTAGCCGACGAAGGTGAAGCCCGTCCACAGCGAGAAGAGGATCCAAGTTGCGTGTTTGGCGCTCTTGATCGCCAGCTTGCGCGCCGACCACGGCGCGGCGTCGAGCTTGATGCGCTGCGGCCGCTCGCCTTCAATGGCCTTCTCGAACCACAGGAAGATCTCGGTGTAGACGGTTTGCGGGCAGGTGTAGCCGCACCACAGGCGCCCGGCCACGGCGGTGAACAGGAACAGGGCGAGCGCCCCGATCACCATCAGCAGCACGAGATAGATCGTGTCCTGCGGCCACAGCACGAGGTCGAAAAAGTAGAACTTGCGCGTGTCGATGTCGAACAGGATGGCTTGCCGGCCATGCCAGGGCAGCCAGCAAAGGCCGTAGAAAACGATCTGCGTCAGCCAGACGAAAACCCAGCGCCAGCGCGCGTAGACGCCGCTGATCGAGCGCGGGTAAACCTTTGCGTCGGGGTCGAAAACAGGCTTGATCGGGATGGTCTTGCGGGGGGCTGTCTGCTGCGTCATGTGGGTTCCGGCTGCCGGCGCGACGCGGGTGGATTGCGCCTTGCGTTTGCAATAAGATGGGGATGAAATGCTTCTTGATCCTATCAATCATCGGGCGCATAAGCAATATTTCCCATCAATCTATTGAGCCGCCATGCGACTGAGCACTTTTTCCGATTACAGCCTGCGCGTCCTGATGTATCTGGGCGTTCTGCCAAACCGGCTGGCGACCATCGCCGAGATCGCCGCGGCGCACGAAATTTCGGAAAACCACCTGATGAAAGTGGTGCACCAGCTCGGGCGCAACGGCTACGTCGAGACCGTGCGCGGCAAGGGAGGCGGCATGCGCCTTGGGCGCGCGCCGCAGGATATCGTCCTCGGCGCGGTGATCCGGCAGACCGAAAGCGATCTGGCGCTGGTCGAGTGCTTCACCGATCAGGCCGCGTGCCGCATCCGGCCGGCTTGCCGCCTGCACGCCATCCTCGACGAGGCATTGAACGCGATGTTCCTGGTCCTCGACGGCTATACGCTGGCCGATCTGCTGGAAAACCCGAAAGGCCTGGTCCAGGCCATCAGCTGGCGGCCAACGGCAGTGCAAGAAGAGTAGCGGGGCGGCTGGCCGCGTCGCGCCAGGCTCCGGGACACCACCGCGACACAGGAGGCTGCGATGATTTTTGAACAGATCACCACCGGCGGTTGCCAGTCCTACCTTGTCGGCTGCAGCGAGACACATGCCGCGGCGCTGATCGATCCGGCGATCAGCCAGATCGACTACTACCTCGCCCTGGCCGCGCGCGACGGATTGCGCATCCACTACCTGATCGACACCCACACGCACGCCGACCATTTCTCCGCAACGCGGCAGCTTGCACGGCAACTGTCGGTGCCCGTCGTGATGCACCGCGCGAGTCCGGCGCCGTTCGTCGATATGCGGATCAGCGATGGTGAGATGGTGGCTCTCGGCCAGCTCCGCCTGGAGGTCATCCACACGCCGGGGCACACGGTCGATTCGATGTGCCTGCGCTGCGACGACCGCGTGTTCACCGGCGACACCCTGCTGATCGGCGCCACCGGCCGTACCGACCTGCCGGGCGGCAATCCGGAGGCGCTCTACGACAGCCTGTTCGAGCGCGTCCTGCGCCTCGACGCGGAACTCAAGGTCTTCCCGGCGCACGACTACAAGGGGCGCCAATCCTCGACGATAGGCGACGAGCTGGCCGGCAATCCGCGCCTGCAGACGCGCGACCGCGCCGCCTTCGTCGAGATGATGTGCAACCTCAATCTCTCGATGCCGACCCACCTCACCGAGGCGCTGCGCACCAACATGAGCGGCGGCAAAACGGTCGCCCAGCTGCTCGCCGAGGCGGCGACCAAGGTGCCCTTCATGTCGTTTGCCGAACTCCGGGCGCGCGTCGAGGCCGCCGACGACACGCTGATCGTGCTCGACGTGCGCGAGCGCGACGCCTACGAAGCCGGCCACATTCCCGGCGCACGCCTGCTACCGCGCGGCCAGCTCGAGCTGCGGGTGAACCAGGAATTGCCCGATCCGACCCGGCGCATCCTCGCCTGCTGCGAACTCGGGAAAATTTCGACGCTGGCCGCATCGACCCTGCGCGAGATGGGTTTCCAGTACGCGCTGGCGCTCGATGGCGGCATGAAAGCCTGGCGCGAGGCCGGCTATCCCTTGAAGCCGGGCTCGGCGCCCTGATCCGGCGCCGCTCGTCCGGCGGCACCCGCCAGATGAGCTGTTTTGTGCCGGCCAAAAACAGGGCCTATTTCGATGTCCTGCAGTGCTCGATGCCCGATCGGAACGGTATCTCCGTCGGCCGGCTTCCTGCGCGACCGCAGTAGCTTGATCGGATTGCCTTCCGCTCAAGTGGCATAATGTCGTCAGCCTGAAATATAAGAAAATAGAGGGGAGCTCAATGCGCTTATCGACTGTCGTCAGCCTCAGCGTGGGCCTGGTTGCCTTGGTCAGCGTCGCGCTCGTCGGGCGAGTGATCGGCCCGCAATTGGAACGGCAGGCCAGCGTGCAGTCGGGCATGTCGGCACAACGCTTGGCGACATTGGCGCTTAACGCCGCATCCCGGATTTCAGCCGAGCGCGGGCCCGCCAATGGCGCATTGGGCAGCGAACTGCCGCTGCCGGAGGACCGGGTTGTTGCGCTGGCCGCCGCGCGCAGCGCCACGGATGAAGCCTTGCGTGAAACCGAAAGCGCGCTGAGAGCGGTGCCGGACCTGCCTCGCGCCGAGGTCGTTACTGACGCGCTTGCGGTCGCCAGCCGGCAACTGGCCGGCGCACGCAATCAGATCGATGGACTGATCAAGCGTCCACGTGCGGAGCGCAGGGATACGGAAGTCACGGCTGCGGTGAATGCGATGATCGGGGTGATTCCACGGCTCGCTCCCGGATTGAATGTGCTTGAGAACACGCTGGCCCAGTCCGATCCGGCTTTGATCAACTTCGTCATGATCGCCAGGTTGACGACCGAATTGCGTGACTACGCCGGACAGCTGGGGTCGGTCTTCACGGCTCCGTTCGTCGCCCGCCGGCCACTGACGGTGGAGGAGCATGCGCATATCGAGCGCCTGACGGGCGTCATTCAGACACTCGACTATCAACTGCGTCTCGTGTTCGACAAGACCGGGTCTCCCCCGGAACTGAAGAATGCACTTGCGGTGATCGATGATCAGTTCACCGCCGGAGGGCTGCCACTGGTGCGTCGTATTCAGGAGATCGGTCGTGTCGGCGGAGATTACGGGATGACGGCCGCCGAATTCGCCAAGATCTACGTGCCGCAGATGAATGTGATTCTTGAGTTGCGCGCCGCGGCGCTGAAGAAAATTTCAGATCGCATGAGCGCGATCGACGGGGAGAGCCGGCAGGCCTTGCTGATCAGCCAATGCCTGACCGTCTTGGCAGCCCTCTCGGTTCTCGGCAGTTTCCTGCTGATTCTGTTTCGCCTGTCGCGACCGCTGACGAAGGTCAACAAGGCCTTGCAGCAACTGGCCAACGGCGAACAGCAGATCGACGTGCCGGTCGCGCCCTGGCGTGACGAAATCGGCGAAGTCGTCGACGCCGTGAAGCGTCTGGTGCTGGTCGTGAGCGAGCGGGAACAGGAAATGTATGTGTCGGGCGTGGTTGCCGGCATCACTTCCGACCTGCAGGTTGCGGATAACTTCGAGCAGCTTGCCCAGGCGCTGTTTTCACGGCTGGCCCGCAGCCTGCAGATGGCGTGCGGCAGTTTTTACCGATACGACAGCGAGAGCCTCGGTCTGCAGCTGGTCGGCGGGTATGCCCGGCAAGGGGACGCCGACCTTGACGAACGAATCCCCCTCGGCCACGGGCTGGCAGGCGAATGTGCCAAAGAGCGACGCGCGATCCTGATCGACAACCCGCCCGCCAGCTACCTGCGCGGCCAAACGATCCTGGCGTCGGCGCCGGCGCAAGCTGTGCTGCTTTTGCCGGTCATCAGCAACGGCGAGCTTCTGGGCGTGATCGAACTGGCCGTACTTCAATCCATCGACACCAGCGGCCGGGCGGTGATCGACGCCGTGTTGCCGGTGCTGGCGATGCGCATGGAGATTCTCGCCCGCAGCGAACGCACCCAGGGCCTGCTGGCAGCAACGCGCGAACAAGCCAAAGCGCTTGAAGCAAAGCAGGATGAGATCGGCAAACTGCTCGCCGAGCAGAACGCGGTTTTTGACAACGCCCCACACGGCATCATCTATTCCGGCGACGGCATCATATTGCGGGCCAACAAACGGATTGCCGAGTATTTCGGGTGCAGCCTCGACGAACTGATCGGCAAGCCTTCCGAAAACATTTATTCATCCAATGAAAGCTTTCGCGCGATGGGGGCACAGGTCGGGCCCGATCTGGCTGCCGGCAAGACGGTGCATCTCGAGTGGGAGTTCCCCCGCCGGAATGGATCGACTTTCTGCGCCATGCTGTCCGGACGGGCCATTGAGTTGTCGGGGTGCCAGCGTGCCGCCATCTGGATGTTCGAGGACATTTCCGAGCGCAAGCGCCTGGAAACCGAAATGCGTGAGAGCGAAGCACGCATGCGCCAGATCCTGGAACTGACCCCCGTGGGCTGCTCGATCAATACCGAAAACGGCGTGCCGGTCTTCCGCAATCGACGCCTCTGCGAACTGCTCGGCTACTCCGCCGAAGATTTGGCGACACTCAACGTGAGCGCCTATTGGTACAACCCGGAAGACCGCCTGCCGTTTGTCGAGGCCTTGCGTCGTGACGGCAAGGTCGTCGACTACAAGGCCCAGTTCGTACGTGCGGACGGAACGCCGATCACGGTGCTGATCAATTCGTCGATGGAGCAGCTCTTTGGCGCACGCCATATCGTGACCTGGTCCTACGACATTACGCAGCGCGCCGTGGCGGAGTCCGCGATCCGCGAAGCCAGGGATGCCGCGGAGGAGGCCGCCAGGGCCAAGAGTGACTTCCTCGCCAACATGAGCCACGAGATCCGTACGCCAATGAACGCCATCATCGGCATGGCACACCTGGTACTCAAGACGGATCTGACGGTGCGCCAGCGCGACTACGTCAAAAAAATCCAGGGCAGCGGCCAGCACCTGCTGGGAATCATCAACGACATTCTCGATTTCTCGAAGATCGAGGCCGGCAAGCTCGCTGTCGAGAAGGCCGATTTCGAGCTCGACAAGCTGCTCGACAACGTCGCCAATCTGGTCAGCGAGAAAACCTCGGCCAAGGGGCTGGAGCTGGTATTCGACGTCGCGCCCGACGTGCCGCATGCACTGGTCGGCGACTCCCTGCGCATGGGGCAGGTGCTGATCAACTACGCCAATAACGCGGTCAAGTTTACCGAACGGGGAGAGGTGGACATCATCTTCCGCGTCAAGGAGCGCACCGAGAAAGACGTGCTGCTCTACTGCGCGGTCAGGGATACCGGTATCGGCCTGACGCCTGAGCAACAGGGAAAATTGTTCCAGAGCTTTTCGCAGGCGGATGCATCGACCACACGCAAATACGGCGGTACCGGCCTCGGTCTGTCGATTTCGAAAAAGCTTGCCGAACTGATGGGCGGCGAAGTCGGTGTAGACAGCGAGCAAGGCAAGGGCAGCACCTTCTGGTTCACCGCCCGGCTCGGTATCGGCGCCGCCAGGGTACGTGAACTGATCCCCGACCCGGACTTGCGCGGCCGGCACGTATTGGTGGTCGATGACAACGAAAATGCGCGGCTGGTAATCGACGATTTGCTGACCGCGATGACCTTTCGGGTGGAGGAGGTCGATTCCGGCAAGGCGGCGATAGATTCGATCAAACAAAAGGCCGGTACGCCCGAGTCGTTCGAGATTGTCTTTCTCGACTGGCAGATGCCCGGCATGGATGGCATTGAAGCGGCGCGTCAGATCAAGTCGCTGGGGCTGGCGAGCGAGCCGCATCTGGTCATGGTCACCGCCTACGGCCGCGAGGAAGTGCTCAAGGAAGCCAGCGACGCCGGGATCGAGGACGTGCTCATCAAGCCGGTCAATGCCTCGCTACTGTTCGACACCGCGATGCGCGTGCTCGGTTGCGGGCAGGCCGGCGCCGGCACGCGCAGCGCGGGCGATGCGCCCTCGCTGCTCTTCGAAGACATGGCAAAGCTCAAGGGGGCGCGCATCCTGCTGGTGGAAGACAACGATCTGAACCAGGAAGTCGCCTGCGAAATACTGCGCGATGCCGGTTTCTTCGTCGACATCGCCGAAAACGGCCAGATTGCTGTCGACAAGGTCACCCGGAATGACGGCGAACCATGGGACATCGTCCTGATGGACATGCAGATGCCGGTAATGGACGGCGTCACCGCCACCACTGAAATTCGCAAGGATGTCCGCTTCAACGACCTGCCCATCGTCGCCATGACGGCCAATGCCATGCAGCAGGACAAGGACAGATGCCTCACCGCCGGCATGGTGGATTTCATTACGAAGCCCATCGAGCCGGATGATCTGTGGGCAACCCTGAGGCGCTGGATCAAACCCGGACATCATGTGGCGCCCGGGAATGACGTCAAGGCGGCAGAGGCCGGCGCTGCGATCGATCCCGAGAAGCTCAGGCTGGTGTGCGCGAAGCTCGCCGCCCTGCTCGCCGACGACGATTCGGAGGCCGGCGACATGCTCGATGACAACTCGGACCTGCTGCGTGCCGCCTTCCCGAAGACTTATCGGGCAATCGACAGTGCCATCAAGGGCTTCGATTTCGAAGCCGCGCTGGCCAAACTCAAAGAGGCCGCCGCAACGGCGGGTGTGGAGGTGGCGGCATGAATCGGATCGCCAAATTTGTCGTCGAACGAACACGGCTGGCCTGGTTGCTGGTCGGGCTGGCCGTTCTGCTGGTCGGCTGGTTCGGCAGCCAGCAGGTGCTCGACATGCGCGAACGCGAGCGCCTGGATCACCTGCGTACCGAAACCGGGCGACGCAGCATCGAAATCATGTCGCAGACCCTGAATGGCAATCTCATGGGCGCCGTGGCGATGCTTGGCTTGCTCGATCCGGCGATCAAGCATGAAGCTCTCGGCAAGCTATGGGCCAACAATCCAATGGTCTCTCCGACCCTTGAAAGCATCGGCCGCTCCTACGACTCCGAGGGCGTCTTCATCGTCGCCGAAAGCGGCATCGTCACCTCCTCCTGGGACAGCGCTGGCAAGCCCTCGACGAATCTGAACGTCAAATTCCGACCCTATTACCAGATGGCCATGAAGGGGATGGCGAACGTCTATGCCGCAGTCAGCATTGCACGCGGCGATCGCTCCCTCTATTTCAGCGTCCCGATCTTCAGCGAGAGCAACAATCGCACGAAGGCCATAGGCGCCGTGGTGGCGCGCACCGACCTGCGCAAGGTCGATGCCCTGCTGCGCGACAGGAGCGATATCGCGCTGCTGCTATCGCCCCAGGGCGTGGTGTTCGCCAGCAGTCGAAAGGACTGGGTCGACCATCTGGCAGGCAAACCGACGCCGGAACGGCTCAAAGCCATTCGCGAACTCAAGCAGTTTGGCAACATGTTCGAGAACAGGGAACCGGCCTTGCTGCCGCTTTCAATCGAAGAAGGCCGGCACAGTTTCGATGGCAAACGGTTTGCCGTGGCCACGGCAAAAGTGCAATGGAACGACCCCTTCGGCGACTGGACGCTGGTCATGCTCGAAGACCTGGATCGCAGTATCCCGGCTCGCGAACACCTGGGAATCGGTGCGCTCATGGCGCTGGCGACGCTGTTGATCGGTGCGCTGATTCTCAGCGCGTTGCGCAGCTATTACCATCAGTTGCTTGCCAGCCAGCAACTCGAAGTCTTCGCGCGCACGCAGGAATCCAGCGCAGCCAGCAAGACCCGTATCGCCGCAGCCACCGTCCGCCTGCAACGCGCGAGCAATCTGGCTTCCCTGATGCAGGTTTTCCTTGAAGAAGCCCACGCCCTGTTCGGTTCGTTGCAGGGCGTCGTCTACGTCAGCGAGGAAGGCAGCCACACCGCCCTGCGCCTGGCCGGCAGTTACGCCTGCGGCGATCCGCCGCCGGATACGCTGACTGTGGGGGAAGGAATGCTCGGCCAATGTGCGGCGGAGCGCCGCCTGCAGCGCATCACGGTAGTGCCGGACGGGTTTGCGATGATTCGCTCCGGCCTCGGAGAAACCCGTCCGGCCTGCGTCCTGCTGGCCCCCATCGTGCTGAACGAAGTCCTGCTCGGCGTGACCGAGATCGCCCTGCTGCGCGTTTTGACCGATGCCGAGCAAAGCACCTTCGAGGAACTCATCGGCCTGCTGGCCATGAACATCGAAATCGTCAGTCGCAGTTCGCATGCCGAGCAAGTGCTGTCTGCCACCCTGGCTGCGGAGCAGGCCAAGAGCGGGCAACTGGATTTTCAGCAGGCACTGCTCGATACCATTCCCTACCCGATGTTCTACAAGGATGCCGAGACGCGATTTCTCGGCGTCAATCGGGCCTACGAAGAATGCTTCGGTCTGCACAGGGAAGATCTGGTGGGCAAGCGCGTGCTCGATCTCGCTTACCTGCCGGAGACGGATCGGGTCGCCTACCAGACGGAAGACGAAGCAGCCATCGCCGGTTCCGGTTCGATCAAGCGCGAGACGCAGATACGATTCGCCGATGGAAAAATGCACGATACGCTGTACTTCGTCTCCGGCTTTCGTCGTCCCGATGGTTCGCCGGGCGGCCTGGTCGGCACCTTCATCGACATCAGCGCCCTGAAGAATGCCGAGCGCGAAATGGACCGGATGACCGATCTCGAACGATTCAACCGACTGGCCCTGGGACGCGAGCAACGCGTCCTCGAGCTCAAGCGTGAAATCAATGCACTGGCCGAAGCCGCGGGGCAGCCGGCACCGTATGCCGCCACGCTGGTCGATGCGGTGGGCGATCAGCTTCTTGCGCAGCACCCCGGCAACGGTACCGACCCCGTCGATGGCGGGCAGCCATTGCAACTCGCCGATCTGGTCAATCTGGATGAGTTGCAGGCGCTGTTTTCCGGTTTCTGCGAATCGGTCGGCATCGCGGCCGCCATCATCGACCTCGATGGCAAGGTGCTCGCCTCGTCGCACTGGCAGCGCGCCTGCACCGACTTCCATCGAGTCAATCCGGATTCCTGCGCGCGCTGCATCGAAAGCGATACGCAACTGGCGCTCAAGTTGCAGGAGGGGCAGGATTTCACCGTCTACAAATGCAGGAACGGCATGACCGACTGCGCCTCGCCGATCATCGTCGAAGGGCAGCATCTGGCGAACGTCTTTATCGGCCAGTTCCATCTCGGACCGCCCGACATGGCGTTTTTCCGTGAGCAGGCGCGGCAGTTCGCCTACCCCGAGGAGGAGTACCTGAAGGCCGTGTCGGAAGCACCGGTGGTGGACGAAAAGCGCCTGCCGGTGATCCTTGGCTTCCTGAGCGGATTTGCCCGTCTTGTCTCCTCCACATCGCTGGCGCGCCGGCGCGCCGATGCGGCCCAGGCCAGACTCCGGCGCCAGGCGGAACTATTGCAGCGCGAGCGCGTGGCGGCCCTCAGTCTGGCCGAGGATGCAGAACAGGCACGCGTCGCCCGGATCGCTCTTGCGCAGGAGGCTAAGGCATGAAGCGATTGATGATTGCACTGGAACGCCGCACGCTCAAGGCCAAGCTGCTGCTGGGTTTCAGTATCCTGATGCTGTTGGCCATCGCGATCGGAGTCGATGCGTTCATCGGGCAGCGCCGGCTGGGCAACGAAATACGGCAGATGTATGAAAAAGAACTGCTCGGCATTTCGGCCATCAAGGATGCACGCTTCGAGTATGCGCAAATCGGCCGGATCATCCGTATGGCGATACTCGCGCGCGATCCGGCGGAACGCGATCGCACGCTGAAAGAACTGGCCGATGTCGAGTCCTCGATGAAGGCGTCCATCGAAGAAACCCGTCGGCGGAGCTTCCGTGAGGAAGGCAAGCGCGAACTGGCCCGGTTCGATGAAGGCTATATTGCCTATCGGCACAACATCGATCGGGCGATCGGTTTGGTGCTGGCGGGCTCGATAGACGAAGCACAAACGTATGTGACCAGTCCGGATTTCCAGAAAGCCGGCATTGCCGTCAACGACATTCTTGGCGAAATGGCGCGGATCAAGGAGGCCGGCGCGAAAGAGGCTGTTCAGAGAGCGGCCGCGTCGGGAGAGTATGAGGAGTTGACGATCATCCTGTGGCTCACGATCGGTTCCGCGCTAAGCCTGCTGCTGGGGGTTCTGATCGCCAGATCCATCCGGCAACCGACCGAGAAGATCCGTTTTGCCGTCGAGCAACTCGCCGGCGGACATCTGGAGCAGAGCGTACCGCATACCGATTACCCCAACGAGACTGGCGATCTGGCACGCGCCATCGGGGTGTTGCAGGTGGAAGCCCGGCAAATGGAAACGCAGCGCTGGCTAAAGACCCACATCACCGAAATTTCGGGGGAGCTGCAACAAGCCAGCAGTTTTACCGAACTATCGCAAAAGTTTCTGTCCCGCCTGGCGCCGCTGATCAGGCTCGGGCACGGCGTGTTCTACATCTTCGAATCGGAACAGAAGCGCCTGCGCCTGCTGAGCAGCTACGCCTATCGCGAGCGCAAGAACCTCGACCAGTATTTCGCGCTTGGCCAGGGCCTGGTCGGGCAGTGCGGAATGGAGATGGCCACCATCATCCTGACCGATCCCCCGGAAGACTATGTGCGCATCGGTTCCAGCCTCGGCGATGCCGTACCGCGCACCATCGCCGTGTTGCCGGTGATCCGCAATGAGCGCCTTCTGGCGGTACTGGAGCTGGCGACCTTCGACCGCTTTGGCGAAAGCGAACAAGCCTTGCTCGACGGCCTGATGCCGATCCTGGCGATGAGCCTGGAAATACTCGAACGCAACGTCAAGACGCAGCAACTGCTGGAGGAAACCCGGCGGCAGGCCGATAACATGGAAAAGCAGGCGGCGCGGCTGGAGGAGCAGACCGTCGAACTGGAAGCGCAACAACATGAAATCAAGGCGGCCGAAGAGCGCAGCCGCCTGATTCTCGGTGCCGTCGAGGACGGCATTGTCGGCCTGGATGCAAATGGCGTGCTGACCTTTGCCAACCCCGCCGCACCGGCCATGCTCGGTTACGCCATGGAGGATTTTATCGGACAGCGGATGCATTCCCTTGTTCACCACCACTATCCCGATGGAATGGATTTTCCGCGCGAACGTTGCCCGATGTATCTGACGTCCCAAGACGGACAGTCGCGCACCATCGACAACGAAGTGCTATGGCGCAAGGACGGCACGGCGCTACCGGTCGAATACTCGACGACGCCGGTCTTCAAGGACGGCAGCCTGATCGGTACCGTCATCGTCTACCGCGACATCACCGAACGCAAGGCCAGCGAGGAAAAGCTGCGGCGCGCCAACTTCATGAACGACCAGGCGCTCGACCTGACCAACGCCGGCTACTGGCATGTCCCGCTCAATACGGATGATGGGTATTACAACTCATCGGAGCGTGCCGCCACGATTTACGGCGACCCGCCACGCCCCGACTGGCGCTATCACCTGATCGACGAATGGTTCGCCAATGTGGAGGCCGGCGACAAGGCGGCGGCCGAGGCGGCGTTCAAGAGCTATGGCGATGCCCTTGCGGGCGCCACGCCCCGGTACGACGCGACATATGCCTACAAACGGCCGGTCGATGGCCGTGTCGTCTGGATTCATGCCATGGGTGACGTGGTTCGGGATGCCGATGGCAAGCCGACCGACATGTATGGCGTGACCGTCGACGTCACGGCGGAAAAGTTGGCTGAAGACAAGCTGCGGGCGGCCATGCAACTCGCCGAGGAGGCCACCAGGGCCAAGAGCGACTTCCTCGCCAACATGAGCCACGAGATCCGCACGCCGATGAACGCCATCATCGGGATGTCGCACCTCGCCTTGCAAACGCAACTCGACAAAAAGCAGAAAAACTACATCGAGAAAGTGCATCGCGCGGGTGAGAATCTCCTCGGCATCATCAACGACATTCTCGATTTCTCGAAGATCGAAGCCGGCAAGATGTCGATGGAAACCGCCGACTTCCGTCTCGAAGACGTGATGGATCATCTGTCCAATCTGGTCGGCATGAAGACCGAGGACAAAGGGCTTGAACTGCTCTTCAACTGCGCCGCCGATGTTCCGACCGCCCTCGTCGGCGATTCGCTGCGTCTCGGTCAGGTTCTGATCAATCTCGGCAACAATGCGGTGAAGTTCACCGAAACGGGCGAGATCGTCGTCGGCATCGAGAAGGTCGCGCAAACCGGCAGCGATGTCGAGCTGCACTTCTGGGTCAGGGACACCGGCATCGGTATGACGCCGGAGCAATGCGGCAAGATGTTCCAGAGTTTCAGCCAGGCCGATGCATCGACCACGCGCAAGTACGGAGGCACGGGGCTGGGGCTGGCGATCTCGAAGAATCTCGTCGAATTGATGAACGGCCGCATCTGGGTTGAATCCGAGGCTGGCAAAGGCTCGGTTTTCCACTTCCACGCCCGCTTCGGCTTGCAGAAGGAGCCGATGGGCCGCCGCATGTTCCGCGCCGAAGAGCTGCTCGGCGTACGCGTGCTGGTCGTCGATGACAACGCCTCGGCACGGGAAATCCTTTCCGGCATGGCCACGACCTTTGGCCTTGAGGTCGATGTGGCCAGGGACGGCAGGCAGGCGCTGGAGATGATCGCTGTCGCCGAGAAGAAGGAACTCCTCTATGACCTGGTGCTGATGGATTGGAAGATGCCGGGAATGGATGGTGTCGAAACCGTTCAGCGCCTGCAGCGCGAACATGTCTCCAAAACACCGGCGGTCATCATGGTCACCGCCTACGGCCGTGAAGAGGCGCTCGCCTCGGCCGAACAGCGCGGCGTGCAGGTCAAGACCGTGCTGACCAAACCGGTGACCGCGTCGACGCTGCTGGAGGCAATTGGCGAAAGCCTCGACAAAGGGTTCGTGGCGGAAACGCGCTCCGGCGAGAAAGCCGGCACCTGCGACGAAGCCATGACAAAACTCAGGGGCGCCCGTGTCTTGCTGGTCGAAGACAACGAGATGAACCAGGAACTGGCGACGGAGCTGCTGAGCCAGGCCGGCATGGAAGTGGTGCTGGCCAACAACGGACGGGAGGCCCTCGATATTCTGGCGCAGGACAGCCGGTTCGACGGCGTACTGATGGATTGCCAGATGCCGGTGATGGACGGTTACACGGCGACGCGCGAGATTCGCGGGATTCCCGCCTTCGCCACTTTGCCGATTGTCGCCATGACGGCGAACGCCATGGCCGGCGACCGGGAGAAGGTGATTGAAGCCGGCATGAACGACCATATCGCCAAGCCGCTCAACGTGGGCGAAATGTTCAGCACGCTGGCACTGTGGATCAAGCCGGACGGCGCCGCCATCGCCGAAGAAGATCCGGCGGGCGCCGTCGCGGCGGCGCCCGCGGGAAAACCGGTCGGCGCTCTGCCAGCGCTGCCCGGTATCGATGTCAAGGCCGGCATGGCGATTTCGATGAACAAGGAATCGCTCTACACCCGCATGCTCATCAAGTTCCGCGACAGTCAGGGCCGCTTCGCCGAGCTGTTCGCCGCTGCGCAGCACGACGCCGACCCCGTTGCGCCGGCCCGCGCCGCACATACGCTGAAAGGGACGGCGGGCAACATCGGGGCGAGGGGAGTGCAGGCGGCTGCGGGAGAACTGGAGCAGGCCTGCAACGAACAGGCAGCGCCCGAGCGCATCGCCGAATTGCTGCACGAGACACTGGCCGAACTGGCGCCGGTGATCGACGGTTTGCAAAAACTAGGAATGAGCGGGGGAGACGCGGCGCTTGTTGCGGTAGCCGCTCCCGCTGCCTCCGCCATTCCCGAAGCGGAACTCAAGGCCGCGCTCGACCGCTTGAAAGGACTGCTGGAGGAGAGCGACTCGGAAGCCGGCGATCTACTTGACGACTTGCTCGAAAAAATCGGCGCCAGTCCCCTCGTGCGAACGCTCAAACCCGTCGCGCTCGCGATCGAAGGCTTCGACTTCGATACGGCGCTGGACAAGCTGAACATGATCATCAACGCATGACCGCAAATGCCGCCATGCACATCGCCGGCATCGGCGCTTCCGCCGGCGGGCTGGAGGCCATGCTGGCGATGTTCGCCCACATGCAGCCGGGCGGGCGGATTTCCTTCGTGGTGGCACAGCACATGGCCAAGGATGGCCATGATCAACTGGTCGTACGCCTGATCGGACGCGAGTCGGCCTTGCCGGTGCTTCTGGCCGAGTCGGGCGTCCATCTGCAGGCCGACACGGTGTATGTCATCCCTTCGGGCCAGGACGGCCGCATTCAGGGCGACACGCTGATTTTGCGCGAGCCGGCCGCCGGGCACTTGTCCACGCCGTCGGTGAATGCCCTGTTCGTATCGATTGCCGAATCCGCCGGCAGCAAGGCAATCGGCATCGTACTTTCCGGCACTGGGTCGGATGGCGCGATCGGCTGCCGTGCGATCCGGGCGAATGGCGGCTTGACGTTGGCGCAGGACCCGGCGGAAGCCAAGTTCAATGGGATGCCCGTGGCGGCAATCCAGGCAAAGGCAATTGCCCAGGTGGTGCCGGTCGAATGCATTGGGGCGATGCTGGCCGAGCTGTTTCCCGGCACGGCGACCCCGGCGCCGGGAACAGGCACGCCCGAGACGAACGAGGACACTGCTCCCGCCATATCCACCGCCGCCCGGCACGAACTCGACTGGCTCTTGCAGCAGGTGCATCAGGCCACCGGCATCGACTTTTCCAGCTACAAGGAGGACACGCTGCTGCGCCGACTGGAAAAGCGCAAGGCTACACTCGGCGTCGTGTCGGTCGAGGCTTATCAGGCGCTGATCCGTCGCCGGCCGGAGGAGTTGCATGCACTTCAGCACCTGTTCCTGGTATCGGTCTCTTCATTCTTTCGTGATCGCGATTCCTTTCATGAGCTGAACAAAGCGCTCGCCAGCCTTGTTGCCGGCAAGCCTGCCGGCGAACCGATCCGCGTCTGGGTAGCCGGCTGCGCGTCGGGTGAGGAGGCTTACACCCTGGCGATCCTGCTCAAGGAACTGGGCAGCCGGCACCCGATCGAGATCACCGCCAGCGATCTCAACCCCGAGGCCCTTGCCATGGCCCGCGAGGGCGTCTATCGACTGACGGCCTTCAAGGAAATGGATGCCGGTTTGCGTGAGCGTTACTTTCTGAAAAAAGGCCAGCATTTCGAGATCAAGCCGGAAATCAGGGCCTGCGTGCGTTTCGAGCAGCACGACGTGCTTGGCTGCACGCCCCCCCTCGAACTCGACCTCGTGAGCTGTCGCAATTTGCTGATCTACATGAAATCGCCCCTGCAGGACCAGCTCATCAAAAGATTCCACCAGTCCCTGCGATCGCAAGGCTTGCTCTTCATCGGCCAGTCGGAATCGCTCAGTTTCATCGGGAATTCTCTTTTCTCGCCCATCGATCACTACCACCGCCTGTTCCGTCGTCGGCACTGAATATTTTCACAAAGGACTGTTGCATGGACGCCCTGTTGAGTGTCATCGAACGATTCAAGCTCACCACCAAACTGGTCGTGGGTTTCAGCGTCGGCCTCCTGGTGGCGATAACGATCGGTGTGAATGCCCTGTCGGGTTTGTCCTCCCTCGAGGCCGGGATGGATAAGATGTACGAGAACGACCTGCTCGGCATCTCGGCGATCAAGGATGCCAACATCAACCTGATCTACATGGGCCGCGCCTTGCGCCAGATGCTGATTGCGCAGGACGATGCCACGCGTGATGCTTCGCTGGCGACCATCAGGCGGGCCCGGGAAAAGCTGATCGTCGAACTGACGGACGCCCGCAAGCGCATGTACCGGCCCGAGGTCATCGCCCGCTACGACCTGTTTCAGGATGATCTGGGCAAGGCACTCGAAGTCACCGAACAGGCGGTGGGCCTGATCCAGCGCGAGAAGATGAATTCCTCGGCGGCGGCGCAGTTCATTACCAGCAAGGAATTTGCCAGCGTCATCGCCAAGGCCGATGGCGGCTTGCTGGAACTGACCGACATCAAGGAAAAAGCCGCCGGTGCCTCGCTGGAAATGGCCCGCTCCCATGCCGAGGAGACCAAGCGGCTGGCCTTGACTCTGCTGGGAGGAGGGATCCTCGTCGCCGGTCTGGCGGGCATCGTGATCGGCCTCTCCATCCGGCGCCCCAACGACCGCCTGCGCGCCTCGGTCGAAGAACTGGCGGCCGGCAAGGTCGATGCGTCGATTCCGCATGCCGACTACCCGAACGAGATCGGCGTGATGGCGCGCGCCATCGGTGTGTTGCAGGATATTTATCGCCAAGCCAACGAACAGCACTGGGTCAAATCGCAGGTTTCCGAACTCGGCAGCGTCCTGCAACAGGCCGATGACTTCCGCAGCCTGACGCAAGGCGCGATATCGAAGATGGCACCGGCGATCGGTGCCGGGCATGGCGCCTTCTACGTCGCCGACGCCGATGGAAATCTGGACCTGCTGGCCAGCTACGGCTACCGCGAACGCAAGCATCTCGCCAACAGCTTCCGCATCGGCGAAGGTCTCGTCGGCCAATGCGCGATGGAGAAGGTGTCGATCATGCTCACCGCTCCGAAGGATTACATTCGCATCAACTCGGGTCTTGGCGAAGGGCCGCCGGCCTGCGTCATCGTGTTGCCCGTCATCCACGGTGGCCGTCTGCTGGGCGTGCTGGAAATGGCCTCCTTCCAGCAATTCGGCGAACGTGAAAAAGCCGTGCTGGATGCGTTGCTGCCAACCATGGCGAGCACTATGGAAATCCTCGACCGCAACCTGAAGACGAGAGAACTGCTGGCATCGACGCAGGAGCAGGCCGAGCGCATGGAAAAGCAGGCGGCGCAACTCGAAGAACAGACGGTCGAAATGGAAGCACAGCAGGCCGAACTGCTGGAAACCGAAAACTGGTTCCGCAACATCATCGAAACCGCGCCGGACGGCATGCTGGTGGCCGACGCCGCCGGCCAGATCCTGCTCACCAATCCCGAACTCGAGCGCATCTTCGGTTACGCATCGGGCGAACTGATCGGCGGCAGCATCGAGCAACTGGTGCCGGAACGCGTGCGCGACGGTCACGAGGGCTTGCGCCATATCTTCATGGCGGAGGGGCGCCGCCGGCTGATGGATGGCTGCCCGGCACTGCGCGGCCTGCACCGGGACGGCGGCGAAATTGCCGTCGCCATCACCTTGAGTCCGCTGCCGCCGCGTGGAACACGCGGCAAGTGCGTCAGCGTTTCAGTACGTAAAATCGACAACTAACCAGGCATAGGAAAACATCATGGATCTCGATCTCGATTTCGTTGAAAAGGCTACGGTGCTGGTAGTCGATGACACTCCCGACAATCTCTCGCTGATGAGTGGCCTGCTCAAGGACGACTACAAGGTCAAGGTCGCCAACAATGGCGACAAGGCGCTGAAAATCGCGCAGTCGGAGAATCCGCCCGATCTGATCCTGCTCGATATCATGATGCCCGGCATGGACGGCTACGAGGTGTGTCGGCAGCTCAAGGCCAATCCGGCAACACGCGATATACCGATAATCTTCCTGACAGCCAAGGTCGAAGTCGAGGACGAAAAGAAAGGGCTTGAGCTCGGGGCGGTCGATTACGTGACCAAACCGGTCAGCCCGCCAATCGTGATGGCGCGGGTAAGGAATCATCTTGCGCTCAAGGCGCACGCCGATTTTCTGCGCTGCAAGAGCGATTATCTTGAATTCGAGGTGAGCAAACGCACCCGTGAAGTGATGGCGATCCAGGACGTCACCATCCTCGCGATGGCGTCGCTGGCGGAAACGCGCGACTCGGATACCGGCAACCACATCCGCCGCACGCAGTTCTACGTCAAGGCGCTGGCCCAAAAGCTGAAAACCAATCAGCGCTTTGGCGCCCAACTGACCGACGCGTTCATCAACGTTCTGTTCAAGTCCGCGCCGCTGCACGATATCGGCAAAGTAGGGATTCCCGACCGCATCCTGCTCAAACCGGGGCGTTTCGAGCCGGCCGAATTCGAGATCATGAAAACGCACACGACACTCGGTCGCGATGCGATCCAGCATGCGGAAGAGCAACTGGGCATGAGCGTCGAGTTCCTCCAGACAGCCAAGGAAATCGCCTATGGCCATCAGGAAAAATGGGACGGTTCAGGTTATCCGGAGCAGCTCGCGGGAGACGACATTCCGCTTTCGGCGCGCCTGATGGCGGTCGCGGACGTCTATGACGCCCTGATCAGCCGCCGCGTCTACAAGGAGGGCATGTCGCACGAAAAGGCCGTGGGCATCATCGTCGAGGGGAAGGGAAAGCACTTCGACCCCGACATGGTGGACGCCTTTGTCGAGATCCAGGACGAGTTTCGCGCCATCGCCCTGCGTTACGGAGATTCGGACATCGACATGGCCAGAAAAAAAGCTCAACTTGACCGTCTCTCGGGAAGCGAAAGCCAATCATGAATTTTCCATTCGTAAAGACAGCCGCTACCGGAAATGGCATGGATTATGTGGCCCGCATGAGAGCAGGCACTTTTCTTGTGGTCGATGATTTCGATTCGATGCGCAAGGTGACGATCAATCAGTTGAAACAATTGGGCGCAACGAAAATACTTGAAGCGGCCAATGGTGCCGAGGCGCTCAAGATCATCTCCCGGCAGCCCATTACCATGGTGCTTTCGGACTGGAACATGCCGGTCATGAGCGGGCTCGATTTGCTCCTTGCGGTACGCTCCAATCCCAAACTATCTACCTTGCCTTTTCTCATGATCACCGCCGAAGCCGAGCGCGACCGGGTCATGCTGGCCATCCAGTCCGGCGTTTCCGAACTGCTGGTCAAGCCTTACACATCGGCGCGCCTGACCGAGCGCATCGAGAAGGCGCTCAACTGGAAACCCCGGCATAAGCAGCCGATCGACCCGGCAAGCGCGCCGCTCGAAAGTGGCGCCAGGCTCACCGTCAAGGGCGCACCGATTCCAGCGCAAGCCCCGGACGCAGCGGCTGCCGAAATCGGCTTCGCGCCCGTGGCGAAAGCCAAGGAGCGGCCGACGATTCTCGTGGTCGACGACACGCCGGAAAATCTGCTTCTGCTCACCTCGTTGTTCAAGGAAGAATATCGCGTCAAGATCGCCCACAACGGCGAAAAAGCGCTTTCCATCTGCCAGTCTGATACCCCGCCCGATCTGGTCCTGCTCGATGTGATGATGCCGGGCATGGATGGCTTCGAGGTTGCCCGGAGTATGCGTGGCCACCCTTCGTCCGAGCACATTCCCGTGATCTTCGTCACGGCCATGACCGGCGAGGATGCTCGCCTCAAGGGGATGGAGCTTGGCGCGGTCGATTTCGTCACCAAGCCGATCAATCCCGATGCGCTCAAGGTGCGCGTGAGGAACTTCATGCGCTACGTCGAACTGCACCAGCAACTGCAGGCCGACTACGATGAAATGATGGCGATGGAACGCCTCAAGGAAGACGTCGAACGCATCACCCGTCACGACATGAAGGGACCGCTCGCCGGCGTCCTCGGCTTGGTGCAGGGATTCGCGGAAGCGACCAACCTGACTGCCGATCAGCGCGAGCAAATTCAGATGATCGAAGAAACCGCGCTGCAGGTTCTCGACATGATCAATCTCTCGAACGAACTGTTCAAGATCGAAACGGGACGTTTCGTGCTCAAGCCTCAGGTGATCAGTGTGGCGAATGTCATTCGCCGCATCGTGGAACTGTCCCGCAGAACCTTCGCCGTCAGAAATCTGACCATCGCGGTGGCGACTCCGCACGGCGTGGACGACGATCAGCTGATGGCAATCGGCGACCCCATGCTTTGTTATTCGCTCTTTCAGAACCTCATCAAGAATGCCTGTGAGGCGGCGCCGGACGGGACCGGCGTGACGATCACGATCAATTGCGGCGCTCCCATGAGAATCACCGTGGATAACAAAGGTGTCGTGCCGGCCCACATCCGTGAAAACTTTTTCGATAAATTCGCCACCGCCGGCAAGCAGGGCGGTACCGGCCTGGGGACCTATTCCGCCAAGCTACTGATCGAAGCCCAGCATGGCACCATCGCGATGGAAACCAGCGATGAAAAGAACCAGACCCGGATCACCCTGACTCTTCCCGCAGAGTGACGCTGTCGCACCTGCATCGCCCGTCCGGCGTGCTGCTTACGTTTCCTTGCCGGCCAGCACATGCTCGATGCGCCGGTCCGGCACCAGCCAGGCGAGCGCGACGAGCACGTAGAGCCCCTGCGAAATCTGCGGCGACAGAAAGGCGGCCAGGATGCCGATCAGGTAGATCACGGGCGACAGCTTCCCCTTCCAGTCGCTGCCGACCGCTTTTCTGAGCAGCGAGTCGCTGCCCTGCGCCGCGATGATCGTCTGCTGCAGCAGCCAGTAGGCAACCGCCGCCATCAGCAGCACGACGCCATAGACCGCCGACGGCGCGGCGGCGAAGTGGTTCTCGCCCATCCAGCCGGTGGCGAACGGAAACAGCGAGAGCCAGAAGAGCAGATGCAGATTGGCCCACAGCATCGGCCCGGTGACCTGATGGCTGGTATGCAGCATGTGGTGATGGTTGTTCCAGTAGATGCCGACGTAGACGAAGCTCAGTACGTAGCTCAGGAACACCGGAATCAGCGGCGCCAGTGCCTCGAGGCTCTCGCCGTGCGGCACCTTCAGCTCGAGCACCATGATCGTGATGATGATGGCGATCACGCCGTCGCTGAAGGCTTCGAAGCGGTTCTTGTTCATTCGTCTCGTGGGCGCGCCCGCAGTCGCCGGGCAACCTGCTCCATGCTGTTGAGGATCGGTTCGAGTTCGCGGCTCATTGCCGTCAATGAATATTCGACCTGTGGCGGATTGCTCGACAGGACTTCGCGTTCGAGCAGGCCGTGCTCCTGCATGAGGCGTAGCCGCTTGGTCAGGACCTTGGTCGACGCGCGACCAAGGTCACGCCGAAGGTCGCCAAAGCGCCTCGGTCCGGGGCGCAGAAACCACAGAATCTGCACCGTCCAGGCGCCGGCCAGCAGCGTCAGCACACTCTCCAGCGGACAGTCGTTGGGCAGGGGCGGTTGGGTGGCTGGCTTGGGGCGAAGAGGCATGGGCGGGGCCAATAGTTACCGTCGGGAACCTACTTTTAAAAAAATATCGCCGGACTAGACTGGGGGTTCGCACTCGAAAGAAGTGTTTCATAAACCAAGGAGAAAGACCATGCCCCATGCCACCCCGACTCCCGGCAAAACCCTTCTGGACCCGAGCAATCATCTGCTGATCATGATCGACCATCAATCGCAGATGGCCTTCGCCACCAAGTCGATCGATGCCGTCACCCTGCGCAACAATGCCGCGCTGGTCGCCAAGGCGGCGCGTGAATTCAAGGTGCCGACGATCCTCACGACGGTTGCCGAGAAAACCTTTTCCGGCCCGCTCTTCGACGAAATCAAATCGGTCTTCCCCGACAACAAGGTGATCGATCGCACGACGATGAACACCTGGGAAGACGCGCGAATCGCCGAACGCGTCAATCAGATCGACAAGGGCAAGGTTGTCTTCGCCGGTCTGTGGACCTCGGTCTGCATCGTCGGCCCGACACTGTCGGCGCTGGATCAGGGTTTCGAGGTCTATGTGATTGCCGATGCCTGCGGCGACGTGTCGGACGAGGCGCACCAGCGCGCCATGGAAAGAATGATGCAACAGGGCGTTCGACCGATGACTTCGCTGCAGTACCTGCTGGAACTGCAACGCGACTGGGCGCGCGGCGAGACCTACGACGAGACGGTCGCCACCTCGATCGCCCACGGCGGCGGCTATGGGCTCGGCCTGATCTATGCCAAGACGATGTTCGGCGGCGGCGAAGCGCACTGAACGCGCCGTCGAGCTCGCACTGCCATTTTCAGCCATTCCCCAACAAGGAAGCATTTCACCGAGGTTGCCATGATTACCCTGCGCGAGAGTTCGGATCGCGGCCATGCCGATCATGGCTGGCTGCACAGCCATCACAGCTTTTCCTTCGCCGATTACTACGATCCGCAGGAGATGGGCTGGGGGCCGCTACGCGTCATCAACGAGGACCGTGTCGAGCCCGGCCAGGGCTTCGGCACGCACGGCCACCGCGACATGGAGATCATCAGCTATGTCCTGTCCGGGCAATTGCAGCACAAGGACAGCATGGGCAACGGCACGGTCATCCGCCCCGGCGACGTGCAGCGCATGAGCGCCGGTAGCGGCGTGCAGCACAGCGAGTTCAATCCCTCGCCGAGTGCGCCGGTGCACTTCCTGCAGATCTGGATCGAGCCGGAAACGCGCGGCATGGCGCCGAGCTACGAGGAGAAGTTCTTCGCTCCCGAAGACAAGCGCGGCCGGCTGCGCCTGGTCGCCTCGCACGACGGGCGCGCGGGCAGCGTCACCGTACATCGCGACGCCGACCTCTATGCCAGCCTGCTCAGCGCGGACGAGCAGGTGTCGCACCGCATCGCGGACGGACGCATCGCCTATCTGCATCTCGTCAGCGGCGCGGCGCGCATCAACGGCATTGCGCTCAAGACGGGCGACGCCGCGAAGATCGAGGACGAACGGGAGCTCGTCATCGTGGCCGACGAGGACTCGGAACTGCTCCTCTTCGATCTGGGCTGATTTGTTTCAACGGCACGCCGCATCAGGAGGCACCATGACGACCATCAAGAACGCTGACGATCACGCCGAGCTCATCCTGTATAACGGCAAGATCGTCACCAACGACCCGACCCAGCCCTTTGTCTCTGCGCTGGCCATGCGCGGCGGCCTCGTCCAGGCGGTCGGCAGCGACGCGGAAATCATGGGCGGCAAGGGTTCCTCGACACGGCTCGTCGATCTGCGCCGGCGTACGGTGATTCCGGGACTCAATGACTCGCACCTGCACCTGATTCGCGGCGGCCTCAACTACAACCTGGAACTGCGCTGGGATGGCGTGCCCTCGCTCTCCCTGGCGCTGCAGATGCTCAAGGAGCAGGCGCAGCGCACGCCGCCGGGGCAATGGGTGCGCGTCGTCGGTGGCTGGAGCGAATTCCAGTTCGCCGAGCGCTGCTTGCCGACGCTGGGGGAACTCAACGCTGCGGCGCCCGATACCCCGGTCTTCGTCCTGCACCTCTACTGCCAGGCGCTGCTCAATCAGGCGGCCTTGCGTGCCGTCGGCTACACCCGCGACTCGCGCGACCCGCCGGGCGGCACGATAGCGCGCGACAAGGCCGGGCAGCCGACCGGACTGCTGCTGGCCAAACCGAACGCCATGATCCTCTATGCGACGCTGGCCAAGGGGCCGAAGCTGCCGCTCGAACAGCAGATCAACTCGACGCGCCACTTCATGCGCGAACTGAACCGCCTGGGCGTCACCAGCTGCATCGATGCCGGCGGCGGCTTCCAGAACTACCCGGACGACTACCAGGTCGTCGACGACCTGCACCGGCGCGGCGAACTGACGGTGCGCATCGCCTACAACCTGTTCACGCAGAAACCGAAGGAGGAGAAGCAGGACTTCGCGCGCTGGATGGCGATGACCGCACCCGGCGCCGGCAGCGACTACTACCGGACCAACGGCGCCGGCGAGATGCTGGTGTTTTCCGCGGCGGACTTCGAGGATTTTCTCGAGCCGCGCCCCGAGTTGCCCGAGGTGATGGAGTCGGAACTCAAGGAAGTCGTCACGCTGCTGGCCCAGAACAAGTGGCCGTTCCGCCTGCACGCCACCTACGACGAGTCGATCAGTCGTTTCCTCAGTGTTCTTGAAGAGATCAATCGCGACGTGCCGCTCGATCGGCTCGGCTGGTTCTTCGACCATGCCGAAACGATCAGCGACCGCAACATCGAGCGCGTCAGGAAGCTCGGTGGCGGCATCGCCGTGCAGCACCGCATGGCTTTCCAGGGCGAGTATTTCGTCGAGCGCTATGGCGCCCGGGCGGCCGAACGCACGCCGCCGATCCGGCGCATGCTCGAAATGGGCGTGCCGGTCGGCGCCGGCACCGATGCCACCCGCGTTGCCAGCTACAATCCGTTCGCCTCGTTGTACTGGCTGGTCAGCGGCCGGACCTGCGGCGGCCTCGCGCTTTATCCCGAGCGCAACCGGCTGACGCGCGAAGAAGCGCTGCGCCTCTACACCGTCGGCAGCGCCGGCTTCTCCGCCGAGGCTGCCAAGAAGGGCAGCCTCGCTGCCGGCCAGTTTGCCGATCTCGCCGTGCTCTCGGCCGACTATTTCGGCATCCCGGAAATCGAAATCAAGGCGCTCGAATCGGTCTTGACGATGGTCGGTGGCAAGGTCGTTTACGCCGCCCAGGAGTTTCGCTTGCTAGACCCGCCGGCCTTGCCGGTGCTACCCGAGTGGTCGCCGGTTGCCCGTTTCGGCGGCTACGGCGCGCCGCTGATGCCTCGCCACGCCGAACACGCGCCGCCGACGCAACAGCGTCAGGCCCACCGCCATGCGCATGGTGTGCACCATCACGACGGGCTCGGCGGCTGCATGTGCTGGGCGTTCTGAGGTGGCAAGCGGGGCAGAGGAGGGCGATCGATGAACAACGAACAGACTTTACCTGCCGCCCGCAGCGCGGCGTCCGACGAGAGCGTGACCCTGCTGATCCAGCAAAGGGTCCGCGCGGACGCGATCGAACGCTATGAACAATGGTTGCGCGTCATCGCCGCCAAGGCTGCGGAGTATCCGGGGCATCAGGGTGTGCACATCATTCGCCCACCGAGCGGTGGCAACGAGTACTCGATCATCATTCGTTTCGCGACCCTGGCCGACGCCGAGCGCTGGACGAGTTCAGCCGATCGTGCGCGTTTGCTGGCCGAAATTGCCGACGCCTTTGAGCGCGAAGATCGTTTTCACATCCAGCCCGGCATCGAGTTCTGGTTCACGCCACCATCGCCGGCGCAGAAACGGCCATCGGCCTGGAAGCAATGGCTGATTACCACCTCGGTGATCTGGCCGCTGACCCTGCTGGTGCCGCTGCTTTTCAAACCGCTCTTCGCGGCCGTTCCGTTTTTGGGCCTCTGGGGAGTGAGTCACGGCATCATCGCCGCGGCCATCGTCGCGCTGGTCGTCTTCCTGATCATGCCGCGCTATGTCCGCGCCGTTTCACGCTGGCTGTTCCGGTAGGCGGGCGCACCGACCGTAGGGAGCGTCCGATGTCGGATGCCGCCTGAAGACTTGCTTGCGGTCATTGATCGACGGCTCGTCAATTGCTCACGCACCCCGCTTCCAAGCGAAAGTCTAGGTCGTACTGGCGGGGGAAAAGTCATGCACCACGATCACCTCGGAGCGCTCCACCTTCTCGGTCTCCCAAGGTGCCAGGGGATCTAAAAACGAGTGTAGCCATCCGGCCTGTCAAATCACCTGTCAGCTTTCATCTGACGTGACCATGCGCATGGGGCGGGTCCCGATCTTCGCCCCGGTGACTTCATCCACGGCCACCGCCTTGATTTCTGTTCCTGTTTCAGCGTCGACGAAACGAACCAGCTTGCCGCCGCCCCTGTATTGGCGCCCCCAGGCGCCAATCATGAAGAGCACCGGCAGGAAATCGCGCCCGGCAGCGGTCAGTAGATACTCCTCTCGCGGCGGGTGCTCCGAGTAGCGCCGTTTCTCCAGCAATCCCTCCTCGGTCAGCGTCGCCAGCCGGCGGGTCAGCATCGTCGGTGCGATGCCCAGGCTTTTCCGGAATTGGTCGAAGCGCGTGAGGCCGGCATGGGCGTCCCGCAGGATCAATATGCTCCACGCATCGCCAGCGAAAGCCAGGCTGCGCGCGATCGGGCAGGGTTCATTGCAAATATTTTCGTCGTTCATACTGTTTTGATAGTGACTTACTTTCAAATTGGTAGTATCGTTAGTTTCAAATTGATAGTAACACCTTGACGACAGGCAATCCAGCCCGCACGGAGATTTGATTGATGAGCAATGTAAAGTGGAAAAACGTGCCGACCCGCACGATCGACGTTGGCGGGGTGCCGTTAGCCTATCGGGAACTCGGCCCCGATTCCGGCGTGCCGGTGATCTTCCTGCACCACCTGATGGCCGTGCTCGATGACTGGGACCCGCGTGTCATCGACGGCATCGCCGCGCAGCGTCGGGTGATCGCATTCGACAACCGCGGGGTAGGGGCGTCGGGCGGATCGGTGCCGCCCACCGTCGAAGCGATGGGGCGGGATGCGATCGCCTTCATTCGGGCATTGGGACTCAGGAAGGTCGACCTGCTTGGCTTCTCGCTGGGCGGCGGCGTCGCGCAAATGGTGGCTTTGCAGGCCCCCGACCTCGTGCGTCGGATGATCCTTGCCGGAACGGGACCTCGGGGCGGCGGCGGGATCGACGAGATCAACAGGATCGCTGTCATCGCTTACCTCAAAGCGGCACTCACGCTGAGCGATCCGAGGAATTTCCTGTTCTTCCCCCGCAACCCGGATGGCAAGCGCGCCGCGAAAGACTACTTCTCCCGGCTGAAGGAACGCACCGAGGACCGCGACAAGCCCATTTCCCTGCAGGCCCGGCGTGCCCAACTGAAGGCGATCAGAACGGCGGGACTGAGCGCGCCCGACGACCTCTCGGTCATTACGCAACCCGTTTTCGTCGCGAACGGCGATCGCGACCTGATGGTCGACAGCAGCCTTTCGGCCGACATGGTTCGCCGTCTGCCGAATGCCACGCTCACGATCTATCCGGATTCCGGGCACGGTGGCGTCTTTCAGCACTACCGGGCCTTTGTGCCTGCGGTTGTGGACTTCCTCGCTGACTAATCTGATCAGCAGCGCTTCAAGCACCGATGAGTTTCCGAGGATTCGTTAAAGGATGAGAGGTCAAAAAATGAAAGCACTTACCTTCAAACGCTATGGCAAGTCGCCCGGGATCGGGTTCGCCGACGTTCCCCGACCCACGCTGAAGGCCGACGAACTGCTCGTACAGGTCCACGCTGCGGGCGTGAACCCGATCGACAACATGATCCCGACCGGGCTCTTCAAAGCCGTCCTGCAATTCCAGCTTCCGGCCACGCTGGGCAGCGATCTGGCCGGTGTGGTGACGGAGGTCGGCAGCCGCGTGACCCGTTTCAAGCCAGGCGATGCCGTCTTCGCCAACATCTTCGACCTTGGTACGGGCGCTATCGCCGAGTTCGCGGTGGTACCGGAGAGCGTTGCCGTGCTGAAACCGGCCAACCTGGACTTCGTGCAGGCGGCATCGATCCCGATGGTCGGGCTCACCTCGTGGCAAGCGCTGAAGGAGCGCGCGAATCTTCGGGCGGGTCAAAAGGTGTTCATCCCTGCAGGCTCCGGCGGTGTTGGCACGTTTGCGATCCAACTGGCAAAGCACCTTGGCGCCAAGGTGGGAACGACCACCAGCACGGGCAACGTCGAACTGGTACGCAGCCTTGGCGCAGACGAGGTGGTCGACTACAAGAAGCAGGAATTCGAGGAAGTGCTGCGCGGCTACGACGCGGTACTTGGCACTGTCAGGGGTGACGCGATCGAGAAGTCCATCGGCATCCTCAAGCCGGGGGGCACGATCGTCTCTCTGATCGGGCCGCTGGACGCAGCATTCGCTCGCGCTCGACGGCTGAACTTCGTCCTGACGTTCGTGTTCGGGTTGATGAGCCGCAAGATCATGCGCCTTGCGAGAAAGCGGGACGTCACCTACTCCTTTCTCTTTGCGCGCCCCGATGGCGCTCAACTCAGCGAAATCGGCGAACTCCTCAAGGCGGAGCGCATCCGGCCAGTGATCGACAAGGTGTTTCCGTTCGAGCAAGCAAAGGACGCGCTTGCATACCTCGCCCAAGGGCATTCCAAGGGAAAAGTCGTCATCAAGATGTGATGAATATGGCATTGCTGGACAGCAAACCGGCCAAGGCAGGCATTTAACTTTCAGGACACAAAACCATGAACTCATCTACAAAAATCGCTGTTGTCACCGGTGCTTCTTCCGGCATCGGATCCGTCTACGCAGATCGCCTCGCTCGGCGCGGCTATGACCTCCTGCTCGTCGCGAGGCGCGGCGACCGTCTGCAGAATCTCGCCGCGAAACTGGAGCAGGCTTACGGCATCAAGGCTGAAACGCTCGTAGCAGATCTTGAGCAAGAAGCCGATCTCGCTCGTTTAGAAGCTGTTCTCGCTGGTAATTCCGCAATCCGGGTATTGGTCAATAATGCCGGCATTGCCAGGCTGAGCCCGGTTGCCGGGACGCCGATGAAAGACTCCTTGTCGCAGATCGCGTTGAACATCACCGCCCTGACGCGCCTGACGCAGGCCGTACTGCCCGCTTTCAAGGAGCGCAACGAAGGCGCCATCATCAATATCGCCTCGGTGTTGGCGCTTCATGCGCTGCCGGTGAGCTCCGTGTACAGCGGCACCAAGGCTTTCGTGCTCAATTTCAGTCGCGGCCTGCAGCAGGAACTGGCGAGTACCGGCGTGAGAGTTCAAGTGGTGCTGCCCGCCGCCACTGCCACCGATCTCTGGGACATTTCAGGGGTGCCGCTGGCCGCGCTGCCGCAAGAAACGGTGATGTCTGCCGAGCACCTGGTCGATGCCGCGCTGGCCGGCTTCGACCAGGGCGAGTCGGTCACCTGGCCGTCCATGGCTGACGCCGGCCACTGGGAGCGCTACGACACGGCGCGGTCGGATCTCTTCGCCGCGACGCAAACCGGCAAGCCCGCGCCACGACTCCTTTCGCTTTGACCCCTCGACGACTTGATCTGAACTCAACACCAAGGAGAACTTTTATGAACGGCACGCTATTCACCCCCACCCAATTCGGCGGTCTGTCGCTGAAGAACCGCATCGTCATGGCGCCGCTGACGCGTAGCCGCGCTATCGGGAACCTGCCCAATGCCCTGATGGCGCAGTATTACCGCTTGCGGGCGGACGCCGGACTGATCATTACCGAAGGAACCTCGCCTTCACCCAACGGCCTTGGCTATGCGCGCATTCCCGGACTGTTCAACGAGGAACAGGTGCAGGGCTGGCGAGGCGTGACCGACGGCGTCCATCAGGCGGGTGGCAGGATTTTCGTGCAACTGATGCATACCGGGCGGGTCAGCCATCCCGCCAACATGCCGGCCGGCGCCAGCGTTCTGGCGCCCTCTGCGGTCGCCGTTCCGGGAGAGATGTGGACCGACGCGGACGGAATGCAGCCACATCCTGCGCCGTACGAAATGAGCGACGCGGACATCGCTCAGAGCATCGCCGAATATGCGGCCTCGGCCAAACTGGCCATGCAGGCCGGCTTTGATGGTGTCGAGCTGCATGCAGCGAATGGCTATCTGATCGACCAATTCCTCAATACCGCCTCCAATCAGCGCAACGACCGCTGGGGCGGCAACATCGAAAACCGTATCCGCTTCGCCGTCGAAGTCGCCAAGGCAAGCGTCGCAGCCATTGGCGCCGAGCGCGTTGGCATGCGTATTTCGCCCCACGGCGTGTTCAATGCTCAGCTGCCGGATGCGGAGATGGATGCCATGTACCTGCGTTTGATCGACGAGTTGAATGTGCTCGGCCTGCTCTACATCCACGTCGTGGATCACAGCGCCATGGGGGCTCCCGAAGTCAGTCCCGAATTGAAAGCCAGGATCCGTGCCACGTTCAAAGGCAAATACATTCTCTCCGGTGGCTACGATGTTGCGCGAGCCGATGCCGATCTCGACGCGCAGCGTGGCGACTTGGTGGCTTTCGGCCGCCCGTTCATCTCGAATCCGGATCTGGTGGCCAAACTCAAGTCGGATCAGGAACTGGTTGCGCCTGATTTCTCCACCTTCTACACGCCGGGAGAAAAAGGCTACACCGATTATTGATGAAAGCCTGAGCCAGGCCACCCAATGTGGTTCAGTTAAGCGTCATTCCCGCGAAGGCGGGAATCCAGGAACCACGCATTTACTGGGTTCCCGCCTTCGCGGGAACGACAAATTCAGGAGTTTTTCCACTAACTGAACGGCATTGGAGCCAGGCCACCGGCTTTAACGGACCTGCTTTGCAGCCTTGCGCACGCGCCAGGGCTGCAAGCAGAACCTGAATTGCCCGGCTCTTTCTAAAACCTCAAATTCACCCTCCCGGCCACAAGCGGGTATCCTCGTCGTCATGCAAGACATCCTCTCAGTCACCGATCTCTCGAAAACCTACGCCTCCGGTTTTCGAGCGCTCAAAAATATCAACCTGGCGATTCGCCGAGGTGAGATTTTCGCGCTGCTCGGCCCCAATGGCGCCGGCAAGACGACGCTGATCAGCATCATCTGCGGCATCGTCAATCCCGGCACGGGGAGCGTGCACGTCAACGGTCACGACATCATCCGCGACTACCGCGCGGCGCGATCGATGATCGGGCTGGTGCCGCAGGAGCTGACCACGGATGCGTTCGAAACGGTGTGGGCGACGGTCTCCTTCAGCCGCGGCCTGTTCGGCAAACGCGCCGACCCCGGGCATATCGAAAAGGTGCTCCGGGCGCTGTCGCTGTGGGAGAAGAAAGACAGCAAGATCATCACGCTGTCGGGCGGCATGAAACGTCGCCTGATGATCGCCAAGGCGCTGTCGCACGAGCCGCAGATCCTGTTTCTCGACGAGCCGACGGCGGGCGTCGACGTCGTGCTCCGGCGCGACATGTGGGAACTCGTGCGCACGCTGCGCGACACCGGCGTGACGATCATCCTGACGACGCATTACATCGACGAAGCCGAGGAGATGGCCGATCGCATCGGGGTGATCAGCAAGGGCGAGATCATCCTGGTCGATGACAAGGCCGAGCTGATGCGCAAGCTCGGCCGCAAGCAGCTCGTGCTGCAGCTGCAGCAGCCGCTGAAGCACGTGCCCTCCGAACTGTCCGCCTACGCGCTGGAACTGTCCGACGATGGCGGCGAATTGACTTATACCTACGATCCGCAGGTCGAGCGGGTCGGCATTGCGACGCTGCTCAAGGACCTCAACGAGGCAGGCATCGTGTTCAAGGATCTGCATACGACGCAGAGTTCGCTCGAAGACATCTTCGTCAGCCTGGTGAGGGACGAGCAATGAATCTGTATGCCGTCCGCGCCATTTATAAGTTCGAGATGTCCCGCACCTGGCGCACGCTGATGCAGAGCGTCATCTCGCCGGTGCTTTCGACGTCGCTCTATTTCGTCGTCTTCGGCGCGGCAATCGGCTCGCGCATTCCCGAGGTCGGCGGCATCAGCTACGGCGCGTTCATCGTGCCGGGGCTGATCATGCTCTCGCTGCTCACGCAGAGCATCGCGAACGCGTCGTTCGGCATCTACTTCCCCAAGTTCACCGGCACGATTTACGAGCTCCTCTCGGCGCCGATTTCCTACCGCGAAATCGTCTTCAGCTACGTTGGCGCGGCAGCGACGAAGTCGATCATCCTCGGCCTGATCATCCTGGCGACGGCCTACCTGTTCGTGCCGGTTCATATTGTCCATCCGTTCTGGATGATCCTGTTTCTCGTGCTTACAGCGGTGACCTTCAGCCTGATCGGCTTCATCATCGGCATCTGGGCCGATGGCTTCGAGAAGCTGCAAGTGGTGCCGCTGCTGATCGTCACGCCGCTCACCTTCCTCGGCGGCAGCTTCTATTCGATCGACATGCTGCCGCCGTTCTGGCAGACGGTCGCGCTGTTCAACCCGGTGGTTTATCTGGTCAGCGGCTTCCGCTGGAGCTTCTACGGGATGGCCGACGTCGGCGTCGGCCTGAGTCTGGCGATGACCATGATCTTTCTGCTCGTCTCGCTGGCCATCGTGGCCTGGATATTCAAGACGGGCTACCGGCTCAAGGCTTAGCGTCATGGAAACCGAGGCTGGCACTTGCCTTCTGCGATAACCCCGGCCTGCGGGCCATTCCCTTTGGAGCGATCATGAACGCTACGTTTAAAACCGCTGCGCTACTCGCGGCAACTTGCCTGTTTTTGAGCGTCGTCCGGGCGGATACGACGGAAGCCGGCGAATCGGGTAGCGGGAAAGCGCCCGGCGCGATGGAGAAAACGGAAAACGCCATCGAACGTGGGGCGAAAGCCACCGCTAATGGCATCGAGCGCGGAACGAAGGCCGCAGTGCGCGGGGTCAAGCGCGGGGCAAAAGCGGCCGCCGGCGGGATCGAGCGTGGCGCGCAGGCGACGGGCCGGGCGGCACACAAGGTGGCCAGAAAAACAGGCCTTTCCAAAACGTCCGATACCGAGGCCGAGAGCACCAAGCCGTAGCTTCGGATGCCCGGAGCCTGGTGACGATGCAAGCCGCTGAACCTGCTTCTGTCGCGGTGAGCGGAGCCTCTCGCCAAATGAGACATGAGACAATCCGCGCCGACGAATCGCACATTGCATTGGCGCAAGGGGAACGAGCTTTGGACGTAGTGGCTGTAATCGACTTTGAAACGACGGGCCTGTCGCCGGCGCAGGGTGACCGTGCGACCGAGATCGCCGCGGTAATCCTTGAGAACGGCAAGGTGGTGGACCGCTATCAGAGCCTGATGAATGCGGGGGTGCGCGTCCCCCCGTTCATCGAAGCGCTGACCGGCATCTCCAATGACATGATTCGCTCGGCTCCAGCGGCGGCTGACGTGATGCGCGAAGTTTCCGCGTTCATCGGCGACTACCCCCTGGTTGCCCACAACGCCTCGTTCGACTGCAAGTTCTGGGATGCCGAACTGGCCCGCATCAAACAAACGAGACGCCAGGAGTTCGCCTGTTCCTTGCTGCTGTCGCGTCGCCTGCTGCCGCAGGCCCCGAGCCACAAGCTGAGCGCCCTCGTGGCGTTCGCCAAGCTACCGGTGGCGGGGCGCGCGCACCGGGCTTTGGCGGATGCCGAGATGGCCGCCAGCCTCATGGTTCGCCTGGAAGAGGAATTGCGCTGCCGGTACAAGGTCGGCAATGTGTCGCATGAACTGCTGCGCAAGATTCAAAGCGCCCCCAAGGCCAAGCTGGAGCAGTGCCTGGAACGCCATCAACAAGCCCGGTCGCTATAAAGCATGAAGCCCATGCGTTCAAACATGGGCTCCGTAAATCCTGGACCAAGGTACTTAAGACCTCGGTAGCCGGCTATTCGCCGTTGATGTGTTACTCGAACTTCTCCAGAAACTGCGGCGGACTATCTGCCATTGAACCTCCATTTTCCTTGAAATCCCCGTTCCGGCCGAACCTGCAACTAGACAACTAGCCGGAACGCAATTTCAGATTACTTCATCAGGGCGGAAAGTCCAGGCTCTTTTGAAGGGTTTTTGCAGCCTACCTACCATCAGTGGCCGGCGGCGAGCCCGATGATGGTCTCGAAGCCACCCCAGAACATGCGCTTGCCGTCGAAAGGCATCTTCGAGGGGTCCATCGACTCCTTGAGTTGAGGGTCTTCCATGACCGCCTTGCCGATGCGGTCGCGATCCTCCTTGCTCTGATACACGACCCACGCCAACGCAATCACTTCGTCGTCTTTGAGCTGCACGGCCTGCGGAAACGACGTGAGCTTGCCGGGCTGCGCGTCGTCGCTGATCGAGTCGGAGTAATAGAGAGCGCCGTGGCGCAGGTGGGCTTTGCCCCATTCCTCGGACATGCGCTTGTAGGTATCAAGGTTGGCTCGGGGAACGGGAATTACGATGGCGTCGATGTAGTGTGACATGTGAACCTCCATGGAGGGAAAGACGATTTGACCGGTCGCGCCCGCCGCTGTTCCGCTCGAACTGCGGCGTCGGCCCCCGCATTGGATGCGGCGATGAGTTGCGCCTCGTCCTCATGGATCTTGTGCTGCCGGGCGAGCAGTTTTTCGTCGCGCTGGCGAAACCGGCGCACGGATACCAACCGTCCTACTCAGGGCGTTGCTTTCACCACCACCTCAAGCGCCGGCTGTGCGAGTCGGTGCGCGCCAGCCGTCCCTTCCTGCTCCTTCAGCTTGGCGAGAAGATCGCTGAAGGCCATCGGTTTGCCGAAGAGCCATCCTTGCGCGTATTCGACACCGTGATCGCGAAGGAATTGCGCCTGGGTTTCCGTCTCGACGCCTTCTGCAATCATCTTCAGCTTGAGCGACTTCGCCATCTCGATGATGTGATGGACGACATGGCTGGTGACGGAATCCGTGGCCAGCGAATCGACAAAGAATTTGTCGATCTTCAGATAGTCGAGCTGCAGGTTCTCCAGATGCGAGAGGCTCGAATATCCGGTACCGAAGTCGTCGATGGCCGTTGCGACGTTGAATTGGTGAAGCTCGCTGAGGACGCTTTTTGCCCGATCTACCTGGACGAAGGCTCTCTCCGTCACCTCGGCAATCAGATTTCCGTGGCGCGCCCCCGTCTCGGTCGCAAGCCGCCTGAGGCGCTGGGGCGTATCGATATCATGCAGATCAGCTGCGGAAACATTGAGTGCAATATGGAACCCCGGAAATGCATCGAACAACCCGCTCGCATCGCGCCCGATCAGCTTCATGACCTGCTCCGTGATCTGGATGATCAGGCCGGACTCTTCGGCGATGGGAATGAATAGATCCGGCTGGATGATCTCGCCGTTGGGCCGTCGCCAACGGATCAGAGCCTCGGCGCCGACCCATCTGCCAGTCGCGAGCTCGACGACAGGCTGGTAAACCATGAAGAACTCACACTTCTTCAACGCCAGTTTGATCCCGGTGGACAGGCTCAAGCGCAGCGTCGAGAAGTACACGACCGCCACGGCCAGGCCCAAGCCCGCCAGAATGCCGACGGGAACGAGGAACATTGCAAACCGAAGGATGCGCCGATCCACCTGGTCGAGCGGGATCGCAACGATGGCTCCGGTCTCGTAGTGCCGCGATTGGCGAGTGGCAACGGCAAAGCCATTCTTCAGCGCTGCCATCTCTTCTCCTCCGCGCAACGCCGGGAACCAATCCTCGTCTATATACCCGCGGGCAGCGAGCGTCGCACCGGTCGAACGGGCGTACAGTGCCAGCGAGACGCCTTTTTCTACGGACGTCATGTCCAGGAGGAGTTCCTTTTGAAGGACCGCCACGAAGCCGTGTTCCTCGAGGACCAAGAATGAGCGATCGCGAGCAAATGGCAGCGTTACGCCATATCGGATCCTGACCCCACTGGTGGTGACCGAATCGACGGGGCCTATCGGAATGGGCTCCGACGGGCCCAGGGAGGAACAAATGATTGCATCGCCAGAGACCGTGCCCAGGACGTGCACATAGCTCCGTGAAACTGCGATGTCGCGCATGGCAGCTACGTGGTCATCGGAACAGTGGTTCGGGGCGACGATTCCCGACAGCCGGTGAAACGCTTCGTCGACTTCCTCGGCAGCCGCATCCGCCCTCTGGACCAGGTCTCCCGCGTAGACACGAGCCAAGTCGAGCTGTTCGTTCAGGCCCTGGCTTCGTGCGAGATAGATCGACAAGGCGGTGGGAAGCGCAACCGACGCCAGTGCACCCAGCGCGATGAGCGTGATGACGACGGCCTTCTTCATGGCTAGGGGGCTGGCTAGCGGCTCGGTCCGCCGCCCTCCGAACCCGAGCCGATACGGTCGAACAGCCCATTGATGTAGCGGATCAGCTTCCTGATCTCGCGGGGTCCGCTCTCCGTCGAACGAGCCGAGGTACCCCCCGACGCGAACCGCTCGGTGACGGCGATCAGGCGCTCGACGGGAGCTGCAATGCTGCGTCCGATGGCCCATGCCCCAAGCATGGCCACGGCAAAGCACGACAGCGCGCCCAGGGCTGCCAGCGCCGTGGCGATCCGATGCGGTTCCAACACCTCCTCTTCCGACATGCTGACCGCCACGACCCAACGCGAGGCGGGCACCGTGACATAGGCGCCAATGCGCGGCACGCCCTCGACATCCTGTGCGCGCACGAGGCCTTCGCGACGGTCATCCAGCTTCCGCAGTTGCTCAGGTAGCGGCTTGCCTTCCCAGGCTTTCGCCGAGGGTGAGCGCATGAGGATGTTTCCATCCTCGTCAACGACGCTGACCGCGATGTTCTCGGGGAGGTCGCTCAGCATCCGCTCGCCGTAGCGCCGCAGGTCCAGCGGGGCGAGAAGCACTCCGGCGATTGTGCCCTGGCGGTTCCGCACTGGATGGGCCATCCGTGCCACCAAGCGCCCGCTGACTTCGCCGCGCGTGATCGCAACGACCTTGAACCGGCCTGTCCTCGCGCCCTCGGCCGCCAGCACGGCTTCCTTGGGGTTGAGAGTTTCCGTTGCGCTGGCAAGCGACGAGCAGATCAGGTTCGAATCGAGGTCGCGCAGCGTGATCGCCGTGAGCTCGGGATGCAGCGGTGGGTACTCGCGGATGAGCGGGTCGCACCCGCCTGTGCTCAGCTCTCGCACACGGGGCCGGTTTGCCAGCTGGCCCAAGAGGAATTCGTACTCGCGAAACCCGCTGTCGAGGGACGATGCGACCCGTTTGGCCACGGCATGGGAACGCGAGTGTGCGGTGTCGATGGCGCCTTTCCAATCGTTGACGGCGAACAAGCCCAAGCCGAGCGCGCCTGGAATCGCGCAGACCACGGCCAGCCCAATGAGCTGGGTTCGAACGCCGAGAGAGAACATGCCCCAGCCTTTCTTCGATTCTTCGGCGCCTTGGGCGCGGTAGGCGTACTTCGGTATGCCACGTTTCTTTAAGCGTATCAGATTTCAACAGCGCAAGGATCGATGGGTGTCAAGGACGGAAGGAACGTTGTTTCCACAGCGTTTTCGGCCGCTGTTTACATGCCTGCCGGTTATTCTAGCCTAGGGCCAGCGTCTATCCTCGCCGAAGAGCCGCTCCAGTTCTTCGGCCCCCGCCTTGGAGGCGGCGATGAGTTGCGCCTCGTCCTCGTGGATCTTGTGCTGCCGGGCGAGCAGTTTTTCGTCGTGCTGGCGAAACAGGCGCACGGTTTCCTGCGCCTCCGCCGGCGAATAGCCGAGCTCGACGAAGATGTCGCGCGCCAGTTCGAGGCTGGAGAGCAGCGTTTCGCGGATCAGTTTATCGACGCCGATGTCCATCAGGCGGTAGGCATGTACCCGGTTGCGGGCGCGGGCGTAGATCTTGAGGTGCGGGTAGTGCTTGCGGACCATGGCGGCGGTGTTGACCGAGGCATCCATGTCGTCGATGGCGAGCACGAAAATCTCGGCGAGGTCGGCACGCGCGGCGCGCATCAGATCGAGGCGGGAAGCATCGCCGAAGTAGATCTTGTTGCCGAACTTGCGCACGAAATCGACCTGCTCGAAGCTTGCCTCGAGCGCGGTAAAGGGAATGTTCTTCATGCGCAGCGTACGGCCGATCATCTGGCCGAAGCGGCCAAAGCCGGCGATGATCACGCGGTGCTCGCGCGGCTCGATCGGGTCGAAGCTGCGCTGCTCGCCGGCCGCGTCGTGGCTGATCCGCAGCCATTTCTCGTTCAGGCTCACGAGCAGCGGCGTGACCACCATGGACAGCGAAACGACGACGACCAGGGTGTCCGCCACCGTCTTGTCGAGGAGGTTCGAGCCGGCGGCGACCCCGAACAGCACGAAGGCGAACTCGCCGCCCTGCGAGATGAACAAGGCAAGGTTCACCGCCGAGCCGTGGCTGTGCCGGTTGAGCCGCGCCAGCGCATAGAGGACCAGCGCCTTGACGGCCATCAGGCCAAGGGTCAAGGCGATGATCGTGAGCGGCTGCCGGGCCACCAGACGCAGGTCGACCGACATGCCGACCGCAATGAAGAAGAGGCCGAGCAGCAGCCCCTTGAACGGTTCGATGTCGGCCTCGAGTTCATGTCGGTACTCCGAATCGGCGAGCAGCACGCCGGCGAGAAACGACCCCAGCGCCATGGACATGCCGGCCTGCTGCATGAATAGCGCGGTACCGACCACCACGAGCAGCGTGGCGGCGACGAACACCTCGTGGCTTTTGGCGGTGGCGGCCAGACGCAGATACGGACGCAGCAGCCAGTGCCCGGCCACGATGACGGCGCCCAGCGTTGCCACGACCCTGGCCGTGCCGAACCAGTCCCAGCCGTGGCTCGCGCTCCCGCCCAGCAGCGGGAGAACCGCCAGCAGGGGAATCGCGGCGAGATCCTGAAAGAGCAGGATGGCGAACGAGGCGCGGCCATGCTGGCTGGTGAGCTGCTGCTTCTCGGCGAGGATTTTCAGCGCCAGCGCGGTGGAGGACAAGGACAGCGACAGCCCGACGACAAGCGCCGCCACGGGCGGCAATCCGAACGCCAGCGCCGCGCCGCCGAGGAGCAGGCCGGTCGCCAGCAACTGCGCGCCGCCCAGGCCGAACACCGGGCGGCGCAAGGCCCAGAGGCGCGATGGTTGCAGTTCGAGGCCGATCACGAAGAGCAGGAGCACGACGCCGAGTTCGGCCACGTGCAGGATCCGGTCGACGTCGCTGATCAGCCCCATCAGCCACGGGCCAATCAGCATGCCGGCGGTCAGGTAGCCAACCACCGCGCCCAGTCCGAGCCGCCTGGACAAGGGAACGGCAATCACCGCCGCTGCCAGAAAAATAAGCGCTTCCTGCATCCAGGACGGGTTCATCGGTCGCCTCGCTTCTGACTGCTCCGACGTCGGGGCAGTGTACCGACGACCCCTGGCAGGCGCTCAGGTTCCCGGAACAACACCTTTCGCCCGGCATTTTTCGGGAGCGCATGTTCCGGTTTGCGGGCTCAGGCGGTGCGCGTACGAGGAATGGCGGGTTTGGTGCTATCCGCGCGGTTCGCTCGAATGGGCGCCGGCCACGCAAACCTTGTCACGCCCCGTTCGCTTGGCTTCGTAGAGCGCCTGATCGGCGCGGGCGAGCAGTGTTTCGACGGTGCTGTCGTCCCCGCACGAGGTGGTAACTCCGGTTGAGACGGTGATGCGCACGACCTCGCCTCCCTCGATCGGTATGGCGGTCGCGGCGACGCCCTGGCGCAGGCGTTCGGCCACCTGCAGCGCCTGAGCGCCGTCGGTTTCCGGGAGCATCACGGCAAACTCCTCGCCGCCCATGCGCCCCATGATGTCCCAGTCGCGCAGGGCCTGCCGGCTGGTCACCACCAGCGATTGCAGGGCGACGTCGCCGCCGTGGTGGCCATAGCGGTCATTGACGGACTTGAAGTTATCGACGTCGATCATCCACACCGAAACCGGGTGGCCATAGCGCTTGCAGCGCGCGAGTTCTTGTTTCGCTATTTCCATGAAATGGCCGCGATTGGCGATTTGTGTCAGCGGATCGGTCTGCGCCTCGTATTCAAGCTCCTCCATCCTGGCATGCCGATCCGTGGTGTCGACGCCGACGCCGACCAGATAGGTGGCATCGGCAACCTGGAAGCGTCGGGCGGTCATGAAGTAGAGCCTGACGCCCCGATCGCGCGTCAGGACGTGCAGTTCTGCCTGCGCGTAGCCGGCCTCGAACGCTTGTTTCATCATCTCCGCGGCAAGGGGGCGATCATCTTCGTGGATCGTGAGCAGCGAGGTGCGTTTCCTGAGTTCCCGATCGGAAAGCCCGGTCAGCCGGTTCAGATAACTGTTCCAGCGATAGTAATTGCCCTGCCTGTCGATAACGTAGAAAGCACCGGGCGCGCTCTCGATCAGCGCATCGGAAAAGGCCTTCTCCATGGCCAGCGCTTCCTCGGTCTCCTTGCGCTGCGTGACGTCGACGCAGAACCCCGCCACATAGGGCACGTCATCGATCGTGAAGCGCCGTGCGGTCTTGAAGAAATGCCGGATGCCCTGATCCCGGGTCGGTACACGGACTTCCATATCCGCGTAGCCCGTGGCGAAGGCCGTCAGCAATTTGGCGGCGGCCTGCGGCCGGTCTGCCTCATGGATCGCCGAGAGAATCGGGCTGCCACGCAGTTGCTCATCGGAAAGACCGGTCTCGTCGCGCAGGAACCTGTTCCAGCGAACCAGGTTGCCCGGCTCGTCGATCATGAAGAACGCGCCGGGGGCACTCTCGATAATCGTGTCGGAAATCGCCTTTTCCCGGATCAACTCGTTCTCCAACTGCTTGACCTCGGTCGTGTCGATGCAGAAACACACCACATACGGAGTTCCTTCAACCTCGAAACGCCGGGCCGAGAACACCAGATCCCGGTTGCCCTGGTTGCGGCTCAGGATGCGTATCTCGCCCTGCGTGCTACCCGTTGCAAAGGCCTCTTCAATCTTCAGGGCAACCTGTTTCCTGTCGGCCTCGGCCACGAACGAAAGCGCGGCGGCTTCTTCCAGCTCCGCGTCGGAACGACCGGTCCGCGCATTCAATCCGGCATTCCAGTGGACGAGTTTGCCCCCGCGGTCGACCACCGCGAACACCCCCGGCGCGCTGTCCATGATTGCCGCCAGGAATGAAGTCGCCCGGTTCTTGAGTTCTTCGTCCCGCTTGCGGAGCGTGATGTTCTCGAACGAATGTCTGGAATACCAGAATTCGCCGGAAGACCGGTGGGCGGTAATGTCGCGGGTCAGAAAGATTTCACCCGCCGCGGTGCTGATTTCCTCACCGCCTTCGCTCGCTTCGTTGTTCGCGCCCTCCGCGTCGAAGCGCGGGGCCTTGGATCGCTTGGGAAACACCTGCCAATAGGGCTTGCCCACGACTGCCTCGATCGGCATTCCGGCGCGCGCCGCATAGGCCGAGTTGCAACGCAAGATCCGGAACTCTTTGTCGTGGATGAAAATCGGCTCGTCGGTTTCATCGTACGCCGCCAGCCACTCGAAAGGGGCTGCCTCCCCGGCGTGCTCGTCGCGCGGAACATCGCGCTCGGGGAGCAACACCGCCGGGGTCCCATTCGTGCCGCCCGTGCCACTCGCCTGCAAACTGACCACGCCGCTTGAATTGAACTGCGTGGCTTCGTCACATCCGGGTTCCGGCCGAAGATGAGGGTCGTGCTTAAATTCAGGAGACGCCATCATTGACCTCCTTTTCCGGAATCACCCGTGATTCGGCATTCGGAATGTCCGCCCGAAAGGCTTGCAATAGGGCGTATGTCGATGCTTCAGGGGTTAACTTGGACCACATCCTCTGTTGAAAATTCTGCTCAAACAGCTGCTCAAAAAGCCAGGCTGATAAAATGCGGGGTCGGGAAGCGCACAGCAAGCCCAGCTACCTTGGAGTATGAAACATGCCTGCCTACAACATCCGCGTCGGCGCGTGCGATTTGGGTCAAGTCAACGCACCGACTGAACAGAAAGCCCGGGACATGGCCGCACAGATGGTCGGCTACGAAAGCGAAGCTGAATTGGGAAAAGATCTCGATCAGTCGTCCGAAGTCTTTGCCGAACTGGTGGAATGAGCGGCGCCCAGGCGAATGGCTTCAGGCCGTACGAAGCAAAGGCAGCGCCCGCCCGGCCCGGCGACAATCGACTTCGGTGGCGGCTCGTGTCGCTGGCTGCCGGGGCGATTTGTAGTACGCTACGGCCCGCTTCGGGTCGATTCGGATTGCGCGTAACGGTATGACGCGAGCCTTGCTGCGTACGAATTTCAACAGTTCAAGACTCATTCGTTTTCTTGCGGACCTGTCCATCGAGGGCGGCGCCGAGTCCCAGCACTCCCAGCAGGCGTTTGCGGAAAGACTGGGCCAGTGGCTGGGCGTCGCCGACGCCATTACGCTCCATGCCGCGCACAGCGCAGGCGCTGCGAATGTGCAGGCCGTGCGGCAATCTGGCGCGAGTGCTGCCGTGGAAGTGGAATTCGCCCGGATACGTACTGCCCTGGCGAATTCGATCACGAAGAGTTGCTCGCCCAACGCCTTTGATGCGCGAATTACATGGCCGATGCCGAAATCTGGCGCGGGCAATGACGCCAAAGAGGTCAACGAGGCCAAAGAACTTGTAGTGGCTTACGAGCCCTACCATCGATTCTATCTCGCGCATCAACGCGAGATGGATGCTAGCCTTCGCCCCTTGCGTGCCAAGCTGCGGGCCGCGCTGGCGAAGGCTTCGCCGGCGCTCAGGCAACTGGCGGCCCTCGATGCCGCGCTCGACCAGATCCTGAGCGAGCGCGAGGGTAAATTGCTGGCAACGGTGCCTGTGCTGCTCGAAAAGCGCTTCGCGCAATTGCTCGAGGCGCATCGGCAGACGCTGCTCCAGAAGCCGGTCGATACCCGGCAAGCCGACGACCCGGCCGCGTGGATGCTGCCGGGTGGCTGGCTGGCGGGTTTTTGCAAGGACTTGCAAGGCGTGCTGCTCGCCGAACTGGACGTTCGCCTGCAGCCGGCGGTGGGACTGATTGAAGCATTCAGCAACGAGGCAAATGAAGCAAATGAGCCAAATGAATAGAAATATTTTCGCAGCTGCTGCCCTGCTCGGCGCGCTGGCGGTGGTCTGGGTCGGCGCCGGCTATGTCGGCTCGAACCTGCTGGCGCTGGTGATGACGGCGATCATCGGCGCGGTCTATCTGGCGGGTGCGCTGGAAATACTGCAGTTCCGGCGGGCGACGGACACCTTGTCGGCGGCGCTGGCGGCGATTCCCGACAATCTGTCGACGCTGGACGACTGGCTGGCCCGCCTGCATCCTTCGCTGCAGAACCCGGTGCGTTTGCGCATCGAAGGCGAACGCATCGGCTTGCCCGGCCCCGCGCTGACCCCTTATCTGGTCGGGCTGCTGGTCATGCTGGGGATGCTCGGCACTTTCCTGGGCATGGTCGTCACGCTCAATGGCGCCGTCTTCGCGCTCGAAGGCACGACCGATCTGCAGGCCATCCGCTCGGCGCTGGCCGCGCCGGTCAAGGGGCTGGGCGTGGCCTTCGGCACCTCGGTGGCGGGGGTTGCTGCTTCGGCGATGCTCGGCCTGGTGTCGGCGCTCAGCCGCCGCGAGCGGTTGCTGGCGGCGCAACGGCTGGATACGAAAATCGCCACCGTGCTGCGCGGCTTTTCGCTCACCCATCAGCGCCAGGAAACCTTCAAGGCGCTGCAGTTTCAATCCAGTGCCTTGCCCGATGTGGCCGCCAAGCTGCAGGCGATGATCGAGCACATGGAGCGCCGGGAAGAGCAGCTGAACGAGCGCCTGCTGAGCAATCAGGAAAGCTTCCATCGCGAGGTCAAAGACGTTTATACGGAGCTCGCGCGCTCGGTCGAGCAATCGCTCAAGGACAGCCTGAGCGAAAGCGCGCGCGCTGCCGGCCAGACGATCCAGCCTGCAGTCGAGGCTGCGATGGCGGGGATCGCCCGGGAAGCGCAGGCGATGCACGCAAGAATGATCGATTCGACGCAAAGTCAGCTGAACGGCATTTCGGCGCGCTTCGGCGACACCGCTACCACCGTCGCGGAGACGTGGATGGCGGCGCTCGCCCGGCACGAAGCGGCCAGCGACAGCCTGGTCAGCGGCATGGGCCGCTCGCTGGACGCGTTCAATCAGCGCTTCGATCAGGGTTCTGGGTCTCTGGTTAACTCGGTTAATGGCGCGTTTTCCAGCTTGCTGGCGGAGCAGGCGGCGGGCGACCGGGAGCGGCTGGCGGCGTGGATGCAGTCGCTGGAGTCGACGGCCGCCGCGCTGCAGCGCGAGTGGCAACAGGCCGGCGCGCAAACGCTGACGCAGCAGCAAGCGATCTGCGCGACGCTGGAGAAGACCGCGCGCGACATCACCGAACACGCGCAAGCCAATGCTGGCAACACGCTGGCCGAAATCACGCGGCTCTTGGGTAGCGCCGAGGACCTGATGCGAACCCGCATCGCTTCCGAAGCGGAGTGGACGACGCAGCACGGCGAACGCATGGACCAGCTGGCCGGCCTGTGGCGTACCGAACTCGGCGCGCTGCGGGATGAAGAAGCGCTGCGCGGCCAGGCCGCCGTCGACCGCCTGGGCGAACTGCAAAGCGCGCTGAGCAGCCACTTGACGACGCACCTGACGACGCTCGGCGCCGCGCTGGAAGAACCACTGACGCGGCTCATCCAGACCGCCTCCGAAGCGCCGCGCGCCGCCGCCGACGTGATCGGACAACTGCGCCAGGAAATCAGCAACAGCGCGGCGCGCGACAACGAGCTGCTCGAGGAGCGCGGCCGAATCATGGAAACGCTCAATTCGCTGCTCGCCGCGATCAATCATGCGTCGGCCGAACAGCGGGCGACGATCGACGCGCTGGTGGCGTCTTCCGCCGTGGCGCTCGACCACGCCGGCAGCCAGTTCGCCGAGCAGGTCGGCGCGGAATCCGCCCGGCTTGCCGATCTTGGCGCGCAGGTCGGCAGCAGCGCCGTTGAAGTCGCTAGCCTGAGCGAAGCCTTCGCTTTCGCGGTGCAGCTGTTCAACGACGGCAACGAAAAGCTGATCGCGAATCTGCAGAGAATCGAAGCCGCGATGGATAAATCCACTGCGCGAAGCGACGAGCAGCTGGCCTATTACGTCGCGCAGGCGCGCGAAATCATCGACCTGAGCATCATCTCGCAGAAGGAAGTCGTCGATGAGCTGCGCCAGGTCTCCGGCAAGCGGGCGCCCGTCGCCGGCGAGGTGGGCTGATGGACAACAGCGACGCCGGCCTCGAGCAAACCGCGCCGGTCTGGGCCGTTTTCGGCGATCTGATGTCGGGCCTGCTGGGCGCCTTCGTGCTGATCCTGGTCGGCGTGCTGGGCGTCCAGCTGGAGCTGGCGACCAATCTCGAAGCCGAGGTGAAAAAACGCCAGATCGAAGAGCAGCGCCGTATGGCCCTCGAAAAAGCCCTGGCCATTCCACTGGCCAGCGGGCGGGTCACGCTGAACAACGGGCGCATCGGCATCAGCGGCAGCGTCCTCTTCTCGTCGAATTCGGACCAGTTGCAGCCCGACGGCCGGCTGCTCCTCAAGAGCCTGGTGACGCCGCTGCGCGTCTATCTGGGCGAGCGCGATGAAATATTGATGGTCAGCGGCTTTACCGACGACGTGCCGGTGCAGCAAGGCAACAGCCGTTTCGCCGACAACTGGGAGTTGTCGGCGCAGCGCGCCTTGACCGTTACCCGTTCCTTGATCGACGAAGGCATGCCATCGTCGCTGATCTTCTCGGCCGCCTTTGGCGCCGAGCAGCCGGTGGCGTCGAACGCCGACGACAAGGGACGATCCAGGAACCGGCGCGTCGAAATGGCGCCGGTGCCGAAATCCGCCAATCCCAAAACGCCCGCCGATGGCTGAATCCGCTCCGGCCTTTGACCCGAGCGCGGAGATCGCCGCCTTGCGCACGAAGGGTGCGGATCGCTTCGATCCCGTGCGCTTCCGTTTCATCGAAGCGCTGGCCCGGCGCGAGCCCGGGCAGCAAGGCGACGTCCGGCGCATCCTGAACGGCCGGCTGGCGTTAGCGCTGGCGGCTTATCGTGCGCGCTTCGAACAAACGCGCAACGAGGCTAGGGACACGGTTGCGCGCGCCAGCGAGCAATATCCGGCTGCGGCCGACGAGCTGCAGCGGCTGTTCGGCGCCGGTGATTTCGCCGGCCTGCGCCGATTCGCCGCCGGCCTGGAAAAGAAGGACCAGCAAGCCTCCCTGGCCGACCTGACCTGCTATCTCGCGAAACTGTCGCCGGAGGGCGTCGATGCCGGCCCGGCGGGCGAGGGCAATATCGGTTCCGGTTCGCGTTCCGAACTGAAAGCCATCCGGAATTTCAGGAATACCTGGGCAAAACTCAGCGTCGACAGGCAGGTGGCACAGGCCATCGAGCAAGCGCCGGAGAACGCCGGCCCGCTCAATTCGCACCGGCTGGTGCTGCGTTCGCTCGAACTGATGCGCGATATCGCGCCCGACTATCTCACCCGCTTCGTCTCTTATGTCGATACCTTGCTCTGGCTCGATCAGGCGGACAGGAAAAGCAAGCCGCTCGTAAAGAAACCGTCGACGGCGAAAACGGCGAAGAAATGAAAAGTGCCGCAGCCGATTCCGGCGCGCCAGACTACATGCGTCGCAACTGCCGGGAGTGTGAAACAATGACGGGAATCGGCCCGCCAGCCGCCGATTTTTCAACCCAGAATCCTTGATTCCCCCTGTCTTCCGGAACCCAACATGCCGAAAATCGCCGCCAACTCGATTGCGCTGCACTACGAATCCTTCGGTGCGGACAGCGCGCCTGCCGTCCTGCTGATCATGGGACTCGGCGCGCAACTGACGCGCTGGAACGCCGGGCTGTGCGACCTGCTGGTGGAACGCGGCTTTCGCGTGATCCGCTTCGACAATCGCGATTGCGGCCTGTCGACGCGCTGCGACGGCATGCGGCTGCCGGAGATCGGCGCTGCGCTGCGCGGCGGTGGCACCTTGCCGACGCTGCCCTACACGCTGGAAACGATGGCCGCCGACAGCGTCGGTCTGCTCGATGCGCTGCAAATCGAGCTGGCGCACATCGTCGGTGCCTCGCTGGGCGGCGCCATCGCGCAGATCATCGCGGCGCGTTACCCGCAGCGCACGCGCTCGCTGACCAGCATCATGTCGTCGAGCGGCAATCCGCTGCTGCCGCCGCCCAGTGCGGCCGCCGCGACGGCGCTGTTCGCGCCGCTGCCCGCCGCGCGTGACCGGGCGAGCCTCGTCAATGACGCGATTGCCCGCTACCTGCCGCTCGCCAGCCCCGGCTACCCGACGCCGCTCGCGGACTTGCAGCGGATGTTCGGCGACGAATACGATCGCGGCTATTACCCGCAGGGCGTCGCACGACAGCTCGCCGCCCTGTTCGCCAGCGGCGATCGCCGTCCGCTGCTGAAAACCATCGCCTGCCCGAGCGTCGTCCTGCACGGCAGAAACGATCCGCTGATTCCGCTGGCCTGCGGCCAGGATGTCGCCGACCATATTCGCGGTGCGCAGATGCGTGTCGTCGACGGCATGGGCCACGATTTTCCCGTCGCGCTGACCGAGGTGTTCGCCGATGCGATCTGCGCGGCGGCGCAATCAGCCAGTTCTGAAAAACCGGTGTCTTCCCGATGAAAACAATTTTCCATTGCTTGCTGCTCTGCCTGCTGGCCGCATCGGCCCCGGCGTTGGCAAAAACCCCCGGCGAAGTCGAGATCGGCGGGATGCTGCGCGAGGCGACGATGCAAGGCTTGTCCGGCCCCTCCCGGAAACTCTCCGACTATCGCGGCAAGCCCCTGATCATCAACGTGTGGGCCAGCTGGTGCGGCCCGTGCCGGGACGAAATGGGATCGCTCGAAAAGCTTTCCCGGCGCTACGACGGGAAGCAATTCACGGTGATCGGCATTTCCACCGACGATTATCCGGAAGCCGCCCGGGCCTTTCTGCAGAAATCGCGGACGAGCTTCAGCCATTTCATCGACAGCCGGCTGCTGCTGGAGAACATGCTCGGTGCCGACCGGTTGCCCCTGACCCTGCTGATCGACGCGCAGGGCAAGGTGCTCGGCAAGTATTACGGCGCCAAGGACTGGGATAGCCCGCAAGCCCTCGAGGTGATCGGCAGGGCCTTCCAGCTTCGCAAGTAAGCGGCTGGCGCCCGGGCGCCGGCCGCTACGGCACTACTCGTGCGCGAAGATGCTGCCCAGGCTGTCGATCTTCTCCAGCGCCATGCCGGTGCCGCGCACGACGCAGGTCAGCGGGTCTTCGGCGACGATCACCGGCAGGCCGGTCTCTTCCATCAACAGGCGGTCGAGGTCGCGCAGGAGGGCGCCGCCGCCGGTCAGGACGATGCCGCGATCGGCGATGTCGGCGCCGAGCTCCGGCGGCGTTTTCTCGAGCGCGAGCTTGACCGCGCTGACGATCTGATTGAGCGGCTCGGTCAGCGCCTCGAGGATTTCGTTGCTCGAAATCGTGAAGCTGCGCGGGATGCCCTCGGATTTGTTGATGCCGGAGACTTCCATCTCGCGCACTTCGGCGCCGGGAAAGGCCGAGCCGATGGTCTTCTTGATTTTTTCGGCGGTGTTCTCGCCGATCAGCATGCCGTAGTTGCGGCTGATATAGGTGATGATCGCCTCGTCGAACTTGTCGCCGCCGACGCGCACCGATCCGGCGTAGACCATGCCGCCGAGGGCGATCACCGCCACGTCTGAGGTGCCGCCGCCGATGTCCACGACCATCGAGCCGATCGGCTCGGAGACCGGCAGCCCGGCGCCGATCGCCGCCGCCAGCGGCTCGTCGATCAGATAAACCTGGCTGGCGCCGGCGCCGATCGCCGATTCGCGGATGGCGCGGCGCTCCACCTGCGTCGCGCCGCCGGGAACGCAAATGATGATGCGCGGGCTCGGCGTGAATACGTTCGACTGATGCACTTTTTTGATGAAGTGCTTGAGCATCTGTTCGGTGACCGTGAAGTCGGCGATCACGCCGTCCTTCATCGGCCGGATCGCGGTGATGTTGCCCGGCGTGCGGCCGAGCATCTGTTTGGCGGCGACGCCGACCGCGAGAACCTGTTTTCGCGAGCCGTGCCCGCCTTCGGTGCGGATCGCGACGACCGAGGGTTCGTCTACGACGACGCCCTGGCCGCGGACGTAAATCAGTGTGTTGGCGGTACCCAGGTCGATTGCCAGGTCGCTTGAAAAGTAACTGCGCAGATAACCCATCATGGCGAAGAAGCCTCCTGCTGAGTTGAAAAATTTGAGCGGGGCCGGTGATCGGCCGCGGCTGGCGATGATTGCGTCAGCAAGCGTCGGCCGGCCGTTGTCGGAAAAAAAAGCCCGCATGAAAGCGGGCTTAATCCATTCCCGTTGCGGAAGTGGAGGAGACGCAGCCACTTTGCCACGGAAATTGCTGCAATGCAACAACTTTGTGCGATGCAGCATAAAGGTGGAATATCGGCCGGCCGGGCGGCCTAAATCAGGAAGGGTTGCCGCGCGCCGCCGAACAGATTCTCCAGCAGCTGCCGCTCCTGGTGCTCGATGCGATCGAGGAATCCCGTCGCGTCGCCCATCAGCCGGAAAGCCGCGAAGCCGTTTTCGAGGAAGGCTTGCAGATCGCCGAGCCCGGCGAGCTGTGCGGGGCCGCGCATCAGTTTGAGCACGGCGTTGAGCAGGGATTTTTTCGCCAGCCTCTCCAGCGCTTCGCCGGTTTCGCGGATCAGCACGATCTGCCGCCGGCGTTCGGGCTGGCGGCCCACGGCGCGATAGGCGGCGGCGTAGGCCGCGTCGTCGATGGCATCGATGCGGTGCACCATCCGCAATTGTTCGAGCATCGCCGAATCCAGCGTTTCGCTGAGGGCGTCGAGTTCGACGGCGAGGGCGACGGTGTGCAGGGCGGAGGCCGGCAGCGTGGCGATCAGCATCGGCAGGATGCGTTCGACTTCGTCGTCGCGGCTGCTGAAATCCTTGGGGCCGTAGAGATCGGAGAGAAAGAACTTGGCCGCCTTGCCGTAGCGTTCGCTGGCCAGCAAATCGGCGTAGCTGCGGGCCAGCCGTGCGGCCTGCCATTCGCGCAGGCGAAGCCGCTCCCCCGCCGTGTCGGCTTCCGCATTGGCCGCCTGGCGCAGGGCTTTCGCGCCCTGCAGATGGCGGCGCAAGGCGTCGGCGTATTGCTGTTTTTCTTCGCTGATCGTCGAGTCGCTCATGGCTAAGAATTATGCCCGCTGCGCCATGCGCTGTTTAGAGGGAATCGCCTACCACTGCGCCTGACGGCGGCATAAACTGGCAGCGGTATAACACGCAGGAATTCAGGTGAATGGCATGAGTAGCAGCAATGGCATGGACCCTCCCGACTCGCTCGCGGTGCGCTTTGCCCGGCTGCGCGAGGCCGCGCGGCGCGATCCCAATCCGGGCCGCGCCTTGCGCGAGCATCGCCTGGCGCTGCTCGACCGGCTGTTGCGCGACAACGCCGATGCGATCGCCGAGGCGATCGGCCGCGATTTCGGCCACCGTTCGGTCGCCGAAACCCGGCTGCTGGAACTCTTCCCGTGCCACGAAGCGATCCGCCATGCACGCCGCCACCTGCGGCGCTGGATGCGCCCGCAGCGGCGCGGCGTCGCGCTGTGGTTCCAGCCGGCTCGGGCCGAGCTGCGCTACCAGCCGCTCGGCGCGGTCGGCATCATCGCGCCGTGGAACTACCCGCTCTATCTGGCCGTCGGGCCGCTCGTCGCGGCGCTGGCAGCGGGTAACCGGGCGATGCTCAAGATGTCGGAATTCACGCCGGCCACGGCGCGCCTGTTCGCCGAGCTGGTGGCGCGCTATTTCGACGACGACGAAGTGGCCGTCGTCGAAGGCGGCGCCGAGGTGGCGCAAGCCTTTGCGCGGCTGCCTTTCGACCATTTGCTGTTTACCGGTTCGACGGCGGTCGGCCATCACGTCATGCGTGCGGCGGCGGAGAACCTGACGCCGGTGACGCTCGAACTCGGCGGCAAGTCGCCGGCGATCGTCGGGCCGGCCTTGCTCGGCACGCCGGGTTTCGACAAGGCCGTCGAGCGCATCGTCGTCGGCAAGTGCCTGAATGCCGGGCAGACCTGCATCGCGCCGGACTACGTGCTGCTGCCGGCCGGGCAGGAACAGGCCTTCGCCGACACGGCGCGGCGCGTGGTCGCAGCGTGCTACGCCGATATCAGCCGCACGCCCGACTACACGAGCATCGTCAGCGAGCGCCATTTTGCGCGCCTCGCGGGCTATGTCGAGGAAGCCGCAGGGCAGGGCGCGCAGATCGTCGAACTGGCGCCGGGCGCGGCGCCCGATCCGGTGTCGCGCCGCATGCCGCCGCTCGCACTGTTCAAGGTCGATGACGGCATGCGCGTCATGCAGGAGGAAATCTTCGGGCCGCTGCTGCCGGTCGTTCCCTACCGCGATCTCGATGCCGCCATCGCCTACGTCAATGCCCGGCCGCGGCCGCTGGCGCTCTATTACTTCGACAAGGAGCGCGCGAACATCGAGCGCGTGCTCAATGAAACGGTGGCCGGCGGCGTGACGATCAACGACACCATCCTGCACATCGCGCAGGACGATCTGCCCTTCGGCGGCGTCGGCCCGAGCGGCATGGGCTGCTATCACGGCTTCGAGGGCTTCCAGACCTTCTCGGCGCGAAAGTCGGTCTTCCATCAATCGCGCTTCAGCGGTATCGGCCTGTTCAAGGCGCCTTACGGCGCGCTGTTCGAGCGTCTGATCCGGATTCTCCTGCGCTGACGCGGCCATGAACACGTTGATGCAAATCCGCTCGCGTCGCTGCTTCCTGCAAGCCGGAGTCGCCGGCAGCGTGCTGCTTGCTTTCTCCGGATGGTTCAACCAACCGCTCGCCGCCGCGCCGCGCGGCCTGAGCGACGGCGAGCGCGAGATGCTCGCGGCGATCGCCGCCGTCCTGCTCGACGGCGCCTTGCCGCAGGAGGCCGAGGCGCGGCGGCAGCTGGTCGCGCGCACGGTCGATGGCATCGCGAGCGCCGTTGCCGGCCTTTCACTGGCCACGCAAAAGGAGATCGGCGAATTGTTCGGTCTGCTCGTGCATGCGCCCGGGCGCATGCTGCTGGCCGGGGTCGGCCGGCCGTGGCGCGAGGCCAGCGCCGCGGATGTCGCCGGCTTTCTCGCCGCCTGGCGGGGCAGCCGCTTCGGCCTGCTGCGCAGCGCCTACGCCGCCCTGCACGACCTGACCTTCGGCGCCTGGTACGCGCAGCCGGATAGCTGGAAAGCGCTGGGCTATTCCGGCCCGCCCGAGGTGTTCTGATGGAGGATCCAATCAAGGCCGGGCTGGCCTCGGGCTGGAAGCACATCGACGCATCGACGCTCGCTGCCGGACAGACGCTGGAGGCCGACGTGGTGATTGTCGGCACCGGCGCCGGCGGCGGCGTCACGGCGGATATCCTGAGCGCTGCCGGCCTGCGCGTGGTGCTCGTCGAAGAAGGGCCCTTGCGTTCGTCGAGCGATTTCCACATGCGCGAAGCCGAGGCTTATCCCGAGCTCTACCAGGAGTCGGCCGCGCGCAAGACGGCCGACAAGGCGATCAACATCCTGCAGGGGCGCAGCGTCGGCGGCTCGACGACGGTCAACTGGACGAGTTCCTTCCGCACGCCGCCGGCCACGCTGGCCTTCTGGCAGCAGCGTTTCGGCCTGCAGCAACTCGGCGTCGAGGCGCTCGATCCGTGGTTCGCCGTCATGGAACACAAGCTCTCGATCCACGCCTGGGATACGCCGCCCAACGCCAACAACAACGTGCTGCTGCGCGGCGCCGAAAAGCTCGGCATCGATTTCGGCCATATCCGGCGCAACGTCAAGGGTTGCCGGAACCTCGGCTACTGCGGCATGGGCTGCCCGACCAACGCCAAGCAGTCGATGCTGCTGACCACCATTCCCGCCGCGCTGCGCCGTGGCGCGACGCTCTATTCGCGGCTGCGCGCCGAACGCCTGCGCTTCAGCGGCAAGCGCGCGACGGCGCTCGATTGTGTGGCGCTCGGGGCGGACGGCATCCATCCGTCGGGCCTGCGCGTGCACTTGCGCGCGCGGCATTTCGTCGTCGCCGGCGGCGCCATCGGCAGCCCGGCGCTGCTGCTGCGCAGCGGTGTGCCCGATCCCTACCGCCTGCTCGGCAAGCGAACCTTTCTGCATCCGGTGGTGATTTCGTCGGCGCTGATGCCCGAACGCATCGCCGGCTACGCCGGTGCGCCGCAGTCGATCTACTCCGATCACTTCCTGCAACAGGGGCCGCTCGATGGACCGCTCGGCTTCAAACTCGAAACGCCGCCGCTGCACCCGGTGCTGTTCGCCACCACGCTGCAGGGCTTCGGCGCGGAACACGCCCGGCTGATGCGCGAGTTCCCGCAGGTGAACGCGCTGCTCGCGCTGCTGCGCGACGGTTTTCATCCCGACAGCCAGGGCGGCCAGGTGCGGCTGGGCAAGGACGGCTTGCCGGTGCTCGACTATCCGCTCAACGACGTGATCTGGGAGGGCGCGCGCCGCGCCTTGCTGGCGATGGCCGAGATCCAGTTCGCCGCCGGCGCGCGCTGGGTCACGCCGGTGCATGAAACGGCGCCGGGCTATTCGAGCTGGGCCGAGGCGCAGCGGGGGCTGGCCGAACTGCCGCTCGCACCGCTGCTCTGCCGCGTCGTCAGCGCGCACGTGATGGGTGGCTGCGGCATGGCCGATACGCCGGCGCGCGGCGTCGTCGATCATCGCGGCCGGCATTTCTGGCTCGGCAACCTCTCGGTGCATGACGGCTCGCTGTTCCCGACCAGCCTCGGTGCCAACCCGCAACTCTCGATCTACGCGCTGGCGGCGCGCAACGCCAGCCTGCTCGCGGCGGAGCTCGCCGGCCAGGCGCCACCGCCTATTCTCTAGGCTATAGTAGGGGCATGCTCGCTCGTACGCTTCGTCTCCTCATCGCGCTGGAAATCGTGGTCTACGCGACGATCGCCCTGCGCGGTTTCGATGCCTCGCCGCTTGGCGCCGCGCTGGGCGTGGCATTTGGCGTGCTCGCCATTCGCGCGCTGATCGTCGCGGTGACCTACGCTTACGCTTGGGTGTTCCATTCGCCCGCGCCGCGCCTTTCCGTGCCGCAGGCCTTGCGCATGGCATTCGCCGAATACGCGGCGTTCATCGCCGTTTTCGTCCTGATCCTGCCTGGCGAACCCCTGTGGATGGGGGCGGATCGGCTCCGGCCGGAGCGGGATCGCCTGCCGCTGCTGCTGATTCACGGCTATGGGTGCTCGCGCGGCGTGTGGTGGTGGCTGCGCCGCCGCCTCGAAGCGGCGGGCTGGACGGTGGCGACGATCAGTCTCGAACCGGTCTACACGAGTATCGACGACTACGTCGAGCCGCTTGCCCGGCGCATCGACGCGCTGCTCGCCGAAACCCGTTCGGCGCAGCTGATTCTCGTCGCGCACAGCATGGGTGGGCTGGTCGCGCGTGCCTACCTGCAGCGCTGCGGCGCCGTGCGCGTGGCCCGACTGGTGACGCTCGGCACGCCGCATGCCGGCAGCGAGCTGGCGCGCATCGGCATCGGTCGGAACGCACGTCAGATGGAGCCGGGCAGCACGTGGCTGCGGACGCTGGCGCGGACAAAAGCGATGCCGGAAACGGTGGCGATCTACAGTCCGCACGACAACTACGTGATGCCGCAGGTTAACCTGGAATTGCCCGGCGCGACGAACACGGCGCTCGGCGGACTCGGTCATCTGAGCATGCTTTTTTCGCCGCGCGTGGCGCATGTCCTGCTCGCCGCACTGGAAAAACGGAACGCCCCGAGCGCGGGGTGGAAGCTGAGGAGCGTTTGATGCGCCGAATCGTCACGACCCTGTTTCTGGCCTTTGGTCTTCTGCTCGGCGCCACGACGGCAGCAGCACAGACCGTGTATGAAACGCGCGGCGCCAACGGGCCGGTGTTCTCCGACAAACCACAGCCGGGGGCCAAGGCGATTGAGCTGAAACCGCTCAACGTGATTGAAAACTCCAAGCTGACCGGTGGCGACAAGAAGGCTATGCCGCCCGCCAAACCCCAAGCCGGCAACGACAAAGCCGCCGGCGACAAGGATGCCATCGCGGACTACCGCAGCTTCGCGATCGTATTCCCGGAGAACGAGGGGAGCGTCGTCGCCAATACCGCAGAGTTCGAGGTCCGCCTGGCGGCCGACCCGGCGCTGCGTCTGGGCGAGGGGCATGCGTTCGTGGTGAGCATCAACGGCCAGTACGTCGCCCAGCGTTTTACCGCAAGCGAATTCACCATCCCCCCGGAGTTCTGGGGCGACCAGCCGCCACTGCCCAATCAGCGCGTGCAGCTCGGCGCAGCGATCGTCGATCGCAATGGCGCGGTGCTCAAAGACGCTGTGCCGGTGCAGTTCTACCTGCGCCACGCCACGATTCTCCAACATCCGCACCCGCTGAAATCGCAGCTCAAGCCAGCGGCCAAACCCCGGCCCGTGGCACAAGGGACGCCCGAAAAGCAAACCAAGGCGGGCGCGAAGCTGCTGTCCGAGGCCAAAAATACGCCGGAGTTACAGGCGACGCCGATGTCGCGCTGACCCCGCGCAGTGTGCGCTCTGCCCTTCGCGGAGCAAGGCGCAATCGGTCCGCATCAATGCGATTTGGTTATTCCTAAAGAATCGGCGGAGAATGCCGACGTCTTTCCGCGAAAGCTGCGTCCATGATTCGCCATCCTCTTGTTATCGAGTTTTTTGCATGAGCCGTGCTGCCCATGTGCGTCAACTGGCGTCCGGCGAGTTCGAGATTCACTCGCTGGAAGAACATCTGTTTTCGGTCGCCAGGCTCGCCGAACTGTTCGCTGCGCAAATAGACGTTTTCTCCGGGACATGGGCCAAATTGGCCGGCCTGTGGCACGACCTTGGCAAATATCAACCGGCGTTCCAAGACTACATCGCTTCGGCCAGCGGCATGGAGGCGCACATCGAGGCGCCGGGCAGGGTCAAGCACGCGATAGCAGGGGCAATCCACGCCGCCGAAGCGCGCGGTTCTTATGGCCGTCTGCTGGCCTATCTGATCGCTGGTCACCACGCCGGTTTGCCGGACTGGCATCCTGACGAGGCAGCAGGTGCGGCACTCTCCCAGGAATTGGCGAATGAGCGGGCTACCCTCGCGCAAGCGCTGATGGGCGGTATTCCGCTGGAAATTATTGCGCCGGACATAGCACTCCCCAAGCCGCCGATCCGCAAGGCCGAGGAACTGCAGTGCTGGTTGCGCATGTTGTTCTCCTGTCTGGTCGATGCCGATTTTCTCGACACCGAAGCCTTCATGGACGACCGCCGGACCGGTCTGCGTGGCGGCTATGCGGACATTCCCGCCTTGCGCGCCGCCTATGAGCGGCATATGGCGGCCCGCTTCGCCGTCGCCGATACGCCAGTAAAGGTCCTGCGCGGCGAAATTCTCGGCGCTTGCATTGCCCGCGCTGCCGAAGCGCCAGGTCTGTTCAGCCTGACCGTTCCGACCGGCGGCGGCAAAACGCTGGCCTCGCTCGGATTTGCCTTGCATCACGCCGAGCGGCATGGCTTGCGGCGAATCATCTACGTCATTCCCTACACCAGCATCATCGAGCAGACGGCCGACGTGTTTCGTGGCGTGTTCGACGCCATCGAACCTGCGCCGGTCATCGAGCACCACAGCAACCTCGAAGCGGAAAACGAAACCGCCAAGAGCCGCATTGCCAGCGAGAACTGGGATGCGCCGATCGTCGTTACTACCAACGTCCAGTTCTTCGAGTCGCTGTACGCCTCCAAGCCCTCGCGCTGCCGCAAGCTGCACAACATCGCCAATAGCGTGGTGATCCTCGACGAAGCACAGCTACTGCCGCCCGAGCATCTGGCGCCTATCCTCGAATCATTGCGCCAGCTCATTGCGCACTATGGCGTCACCGTCGTGCTGTCGACGGCTACCCAGCCGGAACTGCACAAGACGCGCAGCGATGCTTTCGGCCGCGTTCAGTTGCAGGGCCTCGGCGAGGCGCGCGAAATGGCCCCCGACCCGGCCCGCCTCTACAAGGAGCTGGAGCGGGTTCAGGTGGAGTTGCCCGCTTCGCCCGAACAACGGCGCAGTTGGGAGGAGATCGCCGGCGAGCTGACGGAACACCAGCGCGTGCTGTGCATCGTCAATCGACGCGACGATGCGGCAAGGCTGTGGGGCCTGCTGCCCGAAGGCACTTTGCACCTCTCGGCCCGCATGTGCGGCGCGCACCGCGCCAAGGTGATCGCCGAAATTCGCCGCCGCCTGGCGACCGGCGAGCCGGTACGCGTGGTCAGCACGCAACTTGTCGAAGCCGGCGTCGATCTCGATTTTCCGGTCGTCTATCGCGCCATGGCCGGGCTGGACTCCATCGCGCAGGCGGCCGGCCGCTGCAACCGGGAAGGCAAGCTCTCCGGCAAGGGCCGGGTGGTCGTCTTCAATCCACCAAAACCCTCGCCCAGCGGGCTGCTGCTCAAGGCCGAACAAGCCGCGGTCAATGTGTTGACCGGCGCATCGGGCGAGCCGCTGACGCCGACGAACTACGCCCGCTACTTCGATCATTTCTATGGTGACGTGAATAGCCACGACAAGGGAGGCGTCATGGACTTGCTGCAGCGCGACGCGGCGCGCGGCGAGATTCAGTTCCGCACGGCGGCGCAACGCTTCCGGCTGATTCCGGACGAAGGACAGCGCCAGATTCTCGTCGGCTGGGGCGAAGGTGCCAGTCTGATCGAACTGTTAAAGCAGATCGGCCCGAACCGCGAGCTGATGCGCAAGCTGCAGCGCCACAGCGTGACGCTCTACGAGTACCAGTGGAAGAAGCTGCTGGGTAGTGGCGACCTGAAAATGCATAACGATTTCATCATTCAAGAAAGCGAAACGCTTTACCACCCGGTGCTTGGATTGCTTCCCGAAGTGCCTGACTACGTGCCGCAGAAGCTGGTGATATGAGAACGCTCGTTTGACGAGCGTTCTCATATCGTTCCATCCATCTCATCCCCTACGGTTAAAAGGTTTCAATCCTCGCCAATAGATATTAGGCGCATGTAGATGCTAGGCTATTTTATCTAGGGCTGCAACCACCTACGGTAAAAAGGAAGTTGACATTGGTTAGTGAAGTGACAAAATGCATCCGTCCAAGGGGAGCTTTAAGAAGGAGAACCGGATGGAACCCATTGTTGCTTTAGTTCAGGAATTTTTCCGATTCCTGTTAGCTGCGCCATTCGCTAAGTTTTTGGCCTTTTTGGTGTTCCTGTTGGCGCTGTTCGCGATATCTCGGATTCATGGCGGTTAGTTAGATAGGATTTTGTTATGAAAAGCTATTGCCTTGAAGTCGCCGGCGACTTCGCCTGTTTCACCCGGCCGGAAATGAAGGTCGAACGGGTGAGCTACGACCTCATCACGCCTTCCGCCGCCCGCGCCGTTTTCGAGGCCATTCTGTGGAAGCCAGCGATACGCTGGCGGGTGACGAAGATCGAAGTGCTCAAGCCGATCCGCTGGATTTCGTTGCGCCGCAACGAGGTTGGTGCCGTCGTTTCGGTGAGCAACGTCAAGAGCGCCATGAACAAGGGTAGCGGCGATCTGGCCATGTATGTGGAGGATGAGCGCCAGCAGCGTGCCGGACTCTTCCTACGCGACGTGGCCTACCGCATCCATGCCTGCTTCGAGCTCTGTGATGCTTCCTCACACAAGCCGAATTTTCCGCATCTCGTCAAACAGCCGATCAACGACGCAGACGAGCAGCGTGCGGCGAACGAAGTCAATACCCTACCCAAGTTCATGTCGATGTTCGAGCGTCGCGCACGCAAGGGCCAATGCGTCAATCAGCCGTACCTGGGTTGCCGCGAATTCGCCTGCGATTTTCGTCTGGTCGAAGGTCCCAATGCGGTCTCGCTGCCGATTGCCGAAAGCCGCGATCTGGGCTGGATGTTGCACGACCTGGACTTCGCCAACCCGGCCGACCCGAAACCCCGTTTCTTTCGCGCCGAGCTGAAAAACGGCGTGCTGACGGTGCCGGACTGGAACGATCCGGAGGTGAGGGGATGATTCTCTCAGCGCTGAACGACTACTACGTGCGCAAGGCGGCCGATCCGCAAACCGGTCTGGCGCCGGAAGGCTTCGAACTCAAGGCGATCCCCTTCGTGCTGGTGCTCGATGGGGCAGGGCTGCTACTGCAACTCGCTGACCGGCGCGAGGGCGAAGGGAAAAAACGCGAAGCCAAGGCCCACCTCGTGCCGCAAGGCGTCAAGAAGACCTCGGGCGTCGCGGCGAACCTGCTGTGGGACAACGCCGAGTACGTGCTCGGCGTTGTAACGCGCAGCAAATCGGAACGCGTTGCCGAACAGCAAGCGGCCTTCGCCAAACGCCTTACCGACGCCTTTGGTGAAACACCTGACGATGCCGGCCTGCGTGCCGTGCAAGCTTTCCTGCAAACGCATCGCGCCACAGCGCTTGAAAAGCTTGCCGCCCATCCGGCCTGGCCGGAAATTCTCGAAAGCAATCCGCTGCTGACTTTTCAACTGAACAGCGATACGGCACTCGTTTGTCAGCGGCCCGCCGTCGTTGCCGCGTTGCAAGCGGGAGCGTGTGTCGCGGGCGCGGCGGACGGCATCTGCCTGATTTCCGGCGAGCCGGACGCCATCGAGCGCCTGCACCCGTCGATCAAGGGTGTGTGGGGCGCGCAGAGTTCCGGCGCCAACATCGTTTCCTTCAATCTCGATGCCTTCAGCTCCTACGGCAAGGCGCAGAGCTTCAACGCGCCGATCGGCAAGCGCACCGTCTTCACCTACACGACGGCGCTCAACCACCTACTGGCCAGGGGGTCGCGCCAGCGGATTCAGGTCGGCGACGCATCGACGGTGTTCTGGGCCGAGAAAGCCAGCGGCGAGGCGTTTGAAGCCGCCTTTCTCGATTTTCTCGATCCGCCCAGAGACGACCCGGACCGGGGAACGCAGGCGGTGGCGAGCCTCTACGCCAGCGTCAAGAAGGGACAGTCTTTTACTGACGACGATGAACAGCGTTTCCATGTGCTGGGCCTGTCGCCCAACGCCGCCCGCATCGCGATCCGTTTCTGGCATGTGGCGAGCATCCGCGAGCTGGAAGGTGCTTTCCTTCATCACTTCGACAACCTGAATATCGACCGGCCAGCCTACGAAACCGCAGCACCGCTCTCGCTTTACCGCCTGCTGACCAGCATCGCCGCGCAGGGCAAGGCCGAGAACATCCCGCCCAACCTCGGTGGCGACGTCATGTGCGCCATCCTCAAGGGCCAGCCTTATCCCGAAACGCTGATGCAGGGGGCGCTGCGGCGCATTCGCGCCGAGCGCGAGGTGAGTTTTCCGCGCGCTGCCCTGCTCAAGGCCTACCTCAATCGCAACCTCAACGATCAGGAGATCACCGTGTCGCTCAACCCGGAAAATACTTCCCCCGGCTACCGCCTCGGGCGTTTGTTCGCAGCGCTGGAGCGCACGCAGGAGCGTGCCCAAGGCAATCTCAATGCCAGCATTCGCGAGCGTTATTACGGCGCTTTTTCGTCGACGCCGGTGACGGTCATGCCGATGCTGATGAAGCTCAAGAACCACCATCTGGCCAAGCTCCTCAAGCTACCCAACCGGGGCGAGGCGGTGAATCTCGAAAAACTGTTTGGCGAAATCATCGACGGGCTGCCCGACGTGCCCGCCCGTCTGAGCCTGCCCGAACAAGCCCGTTTCGCCGTGGGCTATTACCACCAGCGCCAGTCATTTTTTACCAAGGGCGACGCTGGAACGACCGATCAATCCGCCTCCCAATCCCCCGAATAAGGAACGACCATGAGCCTCAATCACCGCTACGACTTCGTACTGCTGTTCGACGTGAAGGACGGCAATCCCAATGGCGACCCGGATGCCGGCAATCTGCCGCGCCTCGATGCCGAAACCGGGCATGGGCTGGTCACCGACGTCTGTCTCAAGCGCAAGGTGCGCAATTTCGTCGGCCTGACGCACGGCGAGCAGCCGCCGTACGAGATCTACGTCAAGGAAAAGGCCGTGCTCAACAAGCAGCACGAACGCGCCTATGAGGGAATCGGCAAGGCCGATCTACTCAAGGGCGACGACAAGAAACGCAAAGGTGGCGATGCCGTTGACGAAGCGCGGCAATGGATGTGCAAGAACTTTTTCGACGTGCGAACCTTCGGCGCCGTCATGTCCACCGGTGTGAACTGCGGCCAGGTCCGGGGCCCGGTTCAGCTGACTTTTGCTCGTTCCATTTCCCCCGTCGTCGCGCTGGAGCACTCGATCACCCGCATGGCGGTAGCGACCGAAGCCGAGGCGGAAAAGCAGGGCGGTGATAACCGCACCATGGGCCGCAAATTCACCGTCCCCTATGGCCTCTATCGCGCCCACGGTTTCGTTTCGGCGCATCTGGCCGATCAGACCGGCTTCTCTCAGGAAGACCTCGAACTCCTGTGGGCCTCCCTCGTCAATATGTTCGACCATGATCGTTCGGCGGCGCGGGGAGAGATGTCGACGCGCGGCTTGTATGTCTTCAAGCACGAAGGTGCACTGGGCGACGCGCCGGCACACAGCCTTTTTGACCTGGTCGAAGTGAAGCAAAACGATCCGGCGACAACGGCGCGGGCTTTTACCGACTTTACCGTGAGCGCACCGGCCGCCGGGCCGCTGGCCGGCTTTCCGCGCGTTGCGCTTGAACGCATCGTCGGCTAGCAGGGCAAGCGCGGCACCACTACGATCAGGAGGCGTTCAAATGGAATGGAGAGATCGCATCACCACCGATCCCGCGATTCTGGCAGGAAAGCCCGTCATCAAGAGCACGCGGATATCGGTCGAGCTGATTGTCGGCAGGCTCGCCGACGGCTGGACGTTCGAGCAGGTGCTGGAGTCGTATCCGCACATCACCCGCGAAGACATTCTGGCCGCCTTGGCATTTGCCGCCGAACGAGTCAGGGAGGATGCCTACATTCCGCTGCCGAAAGTTTCTACGTGAAAGGTGCCTGGGAGCAGGCGCCATTGTCGGGTGCCATGCCTGCAACCCGCATGAATAGTCGCTCTACAAGCAGCATGCCCGAAGATCCGCGTATTTATTGGCTCTCCGGCGTGACTTGTTGTAGATCGCCATTTGGTGCGCGTTCCCGAGCAGGTGCTAGCGGTTCGCCATGCACCACCGCTATGAAATTGAAAGTCCTTGCCGGCAATCCTTAAATGTCGATACCCGACCCTGACCCCATCCCCCTCTCCGCGCTCCAGCACTGGTGCTACTGCCCGCGCCAGTGCTTGCTGATTCACGCCGAGCAGGCTTTCGCCGAAAACGTGCACACGCTGCGCGGGCAGGCCGTGCATTCTCGCGTTGATGATCCGGGTGTGGAAACGCGAGCCGGTGTTCGTGCCGCCCGCGCCGTGCCGCTGTGGTGCGACCGGCTGGGACTGGTCGGCAAGGCCGATGTCGTCGAGTTTCTTGCCGACGGCACGCCCTATCCGGTCGAGTACAAACACGGCCGCAAAGGCAAAGCCGGCAAGGGTGTGCACGACGATCTGCAATTGGCGGCGCAAGCGCTGTGCCTGGAGGAGATGACCGGCAAGACGGTGGGCGTTGGCGCCATCTATCACGCCACCTCGCATCGTCGCCGCGAAGTGGCGATCAGCGCGCCATTACGCCAACTGGTCGAAGAAACCGTAGCCGCCATCCGGCTGGCGCTGGCTGCGGAAAAATTGCCGGCGCCGGTCAATGACGAGCGCTGCCGCGAATGTTCTCTCATCGATCTGTGCCAACCCGCACCGCTCGCCGCGCGTGAGCGCCAGCACGCACTCGCCGCCCAACTTTTTTGCCCGGAAGACTGAGCATGCAAACCCTGCTGAACACGCTCTACGTCACGACGCCGCTCTCCTACCTGCATCTCGACAACGATACCGTGCGCGTCGAGGTCGAACGCGAAACGCGGCTGCGCGTACCGCTGCATCATCTTGGCGGGGTGGTCACCTTTGGCAACGTGCTCGTCTCTCCGGCATTGATGCACCGACTGGCGGATGAGGGAAAAAGCCTCGTTCTGCTCAACGAGCATGGCCGCTTCAAGGCGCGGCTCGAAGGGCCGGTCTCCGGCAACATCCTGCTCCGCCAGGCGCAGCATGCCCGTGCCGCCGATCCCGAATTCACGCTCGCGACAGCACGCGCCTTCGTCGCCGGCAAGATCAAGAACACCCGGCAGGTGCTCGTGCGCGGCGCACGCGAAGCCAAAGATGACGAGGAAAGTACGCGCCTGACCCGGCGCGCCGATGATCTTGCCGCCGCTCTGCGTGCCTTGCCGAGCGCGGGCGATCTCGACACCGTGCGCGGTATCGAGGGCGAAGCCGCACGCCAGTATTTCGCCGGGCTGAATCTCGTGCTTCGCGCTGATGCCCGTGCCGTGTTTGCGATGGATGGACGTAGTCGCCGGCCACCGCGCGACCGCATGAACGCCTTGCTTTCCTTTCTTTACGCCATGCTGATGAACGATTGCCGTTCCGCCGTAGAAGCCGTGGGGCTCGATCCGCAACTCGGTTTTCTCCACGCTGTGCGTCCCGGTCGGGCTGCGCTGGCGCTCGATCTCATGGAGGAATTCCGGCCGTTCGCCGATCGTCTGGCGCTGACGCTTGTCAACCGCGCTCAGTTGAATCGCGACGACTTTACCGAGCACGATGGCGGTGCCGTCACTCTCGCGGAAGGAGGCCGCAAGACGGTCGTCGTCGCCTGGCAGGAAAAGAAGCGCGAAGAACTGGCGCATCCACTACTCGAGCAACCGGTTGCCATCGGCCTGTTGCCGCTGCTGCAGGCACGCTTTCTCGCGCGGACCCTGCGCGGCGAAATGGAGAGCTACCTTCCCTTTCTTGGGCGCTGAAAGCCATGCTGATCATCGTTTGCTACGACGTGAATACCGAAACCCGCGAAGGCCGACGCCGGCTGCGGCGTGTTGCCAAAATCTGCGAAGGCACCGGTCAGCGGGTACAAAAATCGGTATTCGAGTGCAAGGTCGATCTCATGCAGCTTGAAGAACTGGAGCGCCGGCTGCTGGCTGAAATCAACGCCGAGCAGGACTGCCTGCGCCTTTACCGCCTCGCTGAATCGCGTGGTTGTGAGGTTCGTGAGTACGGCCGTTTTCGTGCGATAGACTTCGATGCCCCGCTCGTTGCCTAGCATGAGTATGGCAATGCGCGAACCCACAGCTCCCATGAATTGGCGGGGGGCTTCGCGCCGCTTGCATGTCGCTGTTCCTGCGCGGAAAATTATCCCTGCAACACTTTCAAATTGCATGCAGCACCCCGTTCGCGTCGAGGTTCGCGCAAAGCGAGCCAAAATCGCTGCTTGCACATACAGTTAGACGCGAACGGATGCGCCCCTCGACAACGAGGGGCGAGGATTGAAACAACGCACATCGCCGCGGCGACGACTCCGTACATTCGATGCGCCCCTCGACAACGAGGGGCGAGGATTGAAACGCAGCAGGTGCTGCATAACTTTGCGTTGGAGCGGAGATGCGCCCCTCGACAACGAGGGGCGAGGATTGAAACAGACAAAACCGAACCGCAATAAGCCGCGCAGAGAGGATGCGCCCCTCGACAACGAGGGGCGAGGATTGAAACAGTTAGAAAGCGGGGCTAATTGCGATGAGATGGCGGATGCGCCCCTCGACAACGAGGGGCGAGGATTGAAACTCAGCGTTTCTCTCGGCAACATGCGCGGATCGCCGATGCGCCCCTCGACAACGAGGGGCGAGGATTGAAACCGGCGCCGGCGCGCAACTCGCCAGCCTGCGCCGCCGATGCGCCCCTCGACAACGAGGGGCGAGGATTGAAACAAAATCCCGGACTTCTGGCAAAACATTGCCGGCCTGATGCGCCCCTCGACAACGAGGGGCGAGGATTGAAACCTGCAGCGCGCCGGCCGGCACCCCTGCGAATGGCGATGCGCCCCTCGACAACGAGGGGCGAGGATTGAAACGATCTGTCCGGGCGCACGGCCTACGGCCTGTTGAGATGCGCCCCTCGACAACGAGGGGCGAGGATTGAAACGGCATGCCCGGAGCGATGCCGTTTGCATGCTGAAGATGCGCCCCTCGACAACGAGGGGCGAGGATTGAAACGACGAAGGAAGAACATGGAAATCTCAATGAACCCCGATGCGCCCCTCGACAACGAGGGGCGAGGATTGAAACCTCGATGCTGTATTCATGGAAGTAGGAGATATTGGATGCGCCCCTCGACAACGAGGGGCGAGGATTGAAACGCAGATGGCATCACGCCTTCGAGAACTGCTGGCACGATGCGCCCCTCGACAACGAGGGGCGAGGATTGAAACATCGAGATCGTCGGCGAGCCGGGCTCGGGCAAATCGATGCGCCCCTCGACAACGAGGGGCGAGGATTGAAACTCGACCGACGGCATCAATTGGGCCGACCCGACGACCGATGCGCCCCTCGACAACGAGGGGCGAGGATTGAAACAGCGCGAGGAAGCTGAACTGGAGCGGGTTATCGCGATGCGCCCCTCGACAACGAGGGGCGAGGATTGAAACTCCCCAGGACCCAACGATGACCGATGGACTGCAATGATGCGCCCCTCGACAACGAGGGGCGAGGATTGAAACAGAATGAACGACTACGCCCGCGCCACCGGCGGCAGGATGCGCCCCTCGACAACGAGGGGCGAGGATTGAAACCACGTCTTCGGCGCCATCGGCGGCGGCGCCAAGGGGATGCGCCCCTCGACAACGAGGGGGGCGACGACTTTTCAGAAATGAATCCCGCGCATCATCTGTGTAAAAGCGATCTGGTCGGCGCTCGGCAGCGGGGGCAGCTCGCCTTCCTTCTTGTGCGCTGCGGCGGTCGAGTCGGGGAACATGCGGAAGCTGGTGTTCATGACGATCTGTGCGACCTTCGGCATCAGCGAGTGCAGCACGGCGCCGAAGATGCCCAGCCGGGTGGCGATGCGCACCGGTTTGTGGATGATCGCTTCGATCACCAGATCGGCTGCTTCGTCGGGCGAGAGGGTCGGCACGTTGTCGTAGAACCTGGTCGGCGCGATCATCGGCGTTTTGACGAGCGGCATGTTGATGGTCGTGAACTCGATGCCGCGATCGGCGAACTCCGAGGCGGCGCAGCGCGTCCAGGCGTCCATCGCCGCCTTCGAGGCGACGTAGGCAGAGAAGCGTGGCGCGTTGGTCAGCACGCCGATCGAGGAGATATTGACCACTTGCCCCTTGCGCTTGCCGATCATCGCCGGCAACAGGCCCATGGTCAGGCGCAGCGCGCCGAAGTAGTTGAGTTCCATGGTGCGTTCGAAATCGTGGAAGCGGTCGAAGGAGTTTTCGATGCCGCGCCGGATCGAGCGTCCGGCGTTGTTCACCAGGAAATCGACGCCACCGTATTCCTCGATCATTTTCTTCACGAAGGCGTCGCATTCTTCGGCAGCCGCGATATCGACGACATGGGTGATCAGGCGCAGCCCGGCCGCCTCGAATTCAAGGCGCGTCGCTTCGAGTTGTTCGGCGTCGCGCGCGATGGTGACGGCGATGGCGCCGGCTTCGGCGATCTTGCGAATGGTCGCCTTGCCGATACCCGACGAGCCGCCGGTGACCAGGACGACCTTGCCTTCGACCTGGCCGCGTAGCGTACGGTCGATGAAGAGGTCGGGGTCGAGGTAGCGCTCCCAGTAATCCCACAGCCGCCAGGCGTAAGTGTCGAGCGGCGGCACGGCGATGTCGGTGCCCTTGAGCGCGCGCTGCGTTTCGCGGCAGTCGAAACGCGTCGGGTAGTTGATGAACTGGAGAATGTCGTCGGGCAGGCCGAGATCCTTCATCAAGGCATGGCGGATGCGGCGCACCGGCGTCAGGGCGAACATCGCCTTGCGCACCGAGCGCGGGATGAAGCCGAACAGCGCGGCGTTCACGCGCATCGTCATCTGCGGCGCGTGCGCGGCGCGCGAGAAGGTGTTGAGCAGGTCGCCGACGCGCATCGGCGCCGGGTCGGTGAGGTGGAAGCACTTGCCGTCTTCGCCTTTCAGGTGGGCGATGTGATCCATCGCAGCAACCACGAAATCGACCGGCACGACGTTGATGCGCCCGCCTTCGAGGCCGATCGCCGGCATCCACGAAGGCAGGAGTTTGCGCATCTTCTGGATCAGCTTGAAGAAGTAGTAGGGGCCGTCGATCTTGTCCATCTCGCCGGTGCGCGAATCGCCGACGACGATGGCCGGGCGGAAGATGCGCCACGGGATCGAGCACTCCTTGCGCACGATCGCTTCGGAATCGTGCTTGGTGCGGAAGTAGGGGTTGTCGAGGTTTTCGGCCTCCTCGAACATGTCTTCGCGGAAAAGGCCTTCGAACAGGCCGGCCGCGGCGATCGAGCTGACCAGGTGAAAATGCTTGGCGCCTATTTCTTCGGCAAACCGGACGGTGTTGCGTGTGCCGTCGACGTTGGCGCGCTGCTGCTCTTCGGCGCTGGCCTTCAGGTCGTAGATGGCCGCCAGGTGGAAGAAATGGGTGACCTTGTTCTTCAGCTTGGCGATGTCTTTTTTGCCGACGCCGAGTTGTGCCTCGGTCAGGTCGCCGACGATCGGGATGACGCGCGTCTTGTCGGTTTGCCAGTATGCGTAGAGCGCTTCGAGCCGCGGCAGCTCGATGGCGCGCGTGAGAAAGTAGACGACGTTGCCCGGGCGGGCAAGCAGTTTTGCAACAAGACGCTTGCCGATGAAACCGGTGGCGCCGGTAACAAAGTAATTCATTGTTGTCTCCCCGATTCGTATTTGACGAGTATCAGTGTAGAGGGCAATACGCTGGAATATTAGTGTGCTTCCTCTAGTTATTTTCACTAGACTGGTTTCCGAGGGCAAGTGGAATGCTTGCGAAACTTATCGATCAACGGACGAAGGAGAGAAAAATGGGCAAGAAACTGAAAGCACTGGCCGGTGGCTTGAGCGAGAACCAACTCGCACTGACCGTCAAGGAATCCGCGCAGCAAATCTGGCTGGCCGGCCTCGGCGCGTTTGCCAAGGCGCAGGAAGAGGGCACCAAGGTGTTCGATGCGCTGGTCAAGGAAGGCGAGACCATCCAGTCGAAAACCCGCAAGCTGACCGACGAGAAAATCGCGCAGGTCGCCGGCAAGGCCGCAGGCACTTGGGATCGTCTGGAACAGGTGTTCGAGGATCGCGTCGCCCGCTCGCTCGGCAGCCTCGGCGTTCCGAGCAAGAAGGATATCGATGCGCTGACCCGGCGCGTCGTCGAACTGAGTGCCGTGGTGCAGGGGTTAACCGACGAGAAGACGAAGGCCAAGGTGGCCGCCAAGCCGGTTGCCAAGAAGGCGCCAGTCGCCAAGCCAGCGGTTAAGGCAGCGGCTAAACCGGTAGCGAAACCGGCGCCCAAACCCGCAGCGAAGCCGGCCGCAAAGCCGGCGGCCAAACCGGCGCTGAAGGCCGTCGCCAAGCCGGCCGCAAAGCCGGCCGCAAAGCCGGTCGCCGTGAAGGCGCCGGCCAAGCCAGCGGCGCCGAAGGCCGTGACGCCCGCTGAGGTGCTGCAGAATATCGCCAAGACCGCCGGCTGATTCGGCGCGAGGTTCAGGCGGGGTGGCATCGCACACTCCCGCCGCCTTCGTTTTCCAGGGAGAGATGGTCATGGCCGCAGCAAGCCGGCGTTCGAAGATCGGGCTGGCGCTTGCCGGTGGCGGTCCGGTCGGTGGGATCTACGAGGTCGGCGCCATGGCGGCCCTGGACGAGGCGCTGGACGGTGCCGATTTCACCGACTTCGGCATTTACGTCGGCGTCAGTTCCGGCGGCTTCATCGCCGCCGCCCTGGCCAACGGCTTTGGGCCGGCCAAGCTGGCGCGCATGCTGGTCGAAAACGACAGCGACGAGATCTTCGATCCGGAGTCGCTGTTGCACCCGGCCTTCGATGAATACCTCAAGCGTGCCCTGTCGCTGCCGCCGCTGCTCTGGTCGTCGTTCCGGCATTACCTTTCCGACCCCTGGCACCTTGGCTTGTTCGAGGCTTTCCAGGGCCTGGGGCACGCCATTCCGGCCGGCGTTCTCGACAACACCGGCATCGACGACGTGCTGCGCAAGCTGTTTTCCGCACCGGGGCGCAGCAACGATTTTCGCTGGCTGAAACACAAACTCTTTCTGGTCGCGACCGACCTCGATTCCGGCGAATCGGTAGCCTTCGGTGGCGCCGGCTACGAGCACGTGCCGATCTCCACCGCCGTGCAGGCCAGTGCGGCGCTGCCCGGCTTGTTCCCGCCGGTGCGGATCGACCAGCGCTATTTCGTCGACGGCGCGCTGATCAAGACGCTGCATGCCTCCGTTGCGCTGCGCGAGGGGGCCGGACTGTTGCTCTGCATCAACCCGCTGGTGCCGTTCGATGCCGTGTTGGCGGCCAAACGGACGCACCGCGAAGATCTGACGCATACGCCGGAACACCTGGTCGATGGCGGCCTGCCGGTCATCCTGTCGCAAACCTTCCGCGCCATCATCCACTCGCGCATGCGGGCCGGGATGGCGCGCTACCGGGAGGAGTTCGCCGGCGCCGATGTCGTGCTCTTCGAGCCGACGCGCGACGATGCCGAGATGTTTTTTACCAACGTATTCAGCTACCGCGGCCGTCGCCGCCTGTGCGAGCATGCCTATCAGCGCACCCGTCTCGACCTTTACCGGCGCCGTCACGAACTGGCGCCTATCTTCGCGCGCCACGGCATCCAGCTGAACGTGCCGGTGCTCAAGGATCATCGCCGTTCGCTGCTGCCGGACAAGCGGCATCCCGATCTGGCGGCCACCGCCAGCGCACTCGACGCGGTGCTGCACGACCTCGAGTGCTGGCTACAGGCGCAGCGCGGCGCGGCTTGCCGGGTCTAGTCCAACGGCATTCCCCGGGCGGGCCGGCGATGCTATGCTGGCCGCCGGAGATCATCAAACCAACGGCATGCAGGCTCATGGAAAAAAAACCGAAGCGCCGAACGCGCGAGCGCATCCTCGAAACCGCCCTGCAATTGTTCAACGATTTCGGCGAACCGAACGTGACGACCACCGTCATCGCCGACGAGATGAACATCAGCCCGGGCAATCTCTACTACCACTTCCACAACAAGGACGAGATCGTCGAGGCGATCTTTGCCGATTTCGAGCGCGAAATCGAAGAAACGCTCGCCGCGCCGACGCGCCGGCAGGCCGAGGTCGACGACATCTGGCTCTTCCTTCACCTGCTCTTCGAGCTGATCTGGAAGTTCCGTTTTTTCTACCGCGACCTCAACGATCTGCTGACGCGCAATCGCACGCTCGAGATCCATTTCAAACAGATTCTCGCGCACAAGGTGCGCACGGCGACTGCGCTCTGCGAGGGACTCGTCTCGGCCGGCACCATGCGCGCGACGCCCGGCGAACTGCGCGCGCTGGCCAGCAACATGACCGTGATCGCGACCTACTGGCTGTCGTTCGAATACGCCTGCGACCCGCGCGGCAGCGTCGAAAGCGGGCGCATCGGGCGCGGCGTCCATCAGGTAATGGCCATGGTCGCGCCCTTCCTGATCGGCGAAGCGCGAACGCTGCTCGAGAAGCTGTCGGGCGAATATCTGAAGCATTAGTTAGACTTGTCGACATGTGTCACATACACGTCAAATACGCATCCAATCCGCAATGATTCGGAGGAACGCAAATGGCCTGGAAAAAATTTCCCCATCCCGATAAGGCATTTTTCTATGCCGCCGCCGCGCTCAAGAAAAACTGGGCGCGCCTGCATCGCGGCGACTGCGAGCCTTTCCCGGACGAGGCCAAAGTGCAGGATGCCTGGCGCAGCTACCATGCCGGCGATTTCGGCAAGGCCGTCGAACTCGGGCTGGCCTGCGGCACGGCCGGCTACAACGCGGCCAACAAGGCCGCGGCGATCTACGCCAACTACTTGGAGACCGACGACGAGCGCAAGCTCGCTCTCTTCCTCGAAGTGGCCGAGCGTTGCGAAGCCCTGCAAAAAACCATGCCCGCTTGCGCCAACGCCTGGTATTTGCACGCCTATGCGCTCGGCCGCTATAGTCAGGGTATTTCGGTCGCCAAGGCGCTGGCGCAGGGCCTGGGCGGCAAGGTCAAGCACAGCCTGACGCGGGCGATCGAACTCGAGCCGAAGCATGCCGACGCCCACATCGCGCTCGGTACTTACCACGCGGAAGTCATCGACAAGGTCGGTTCGCTGGTTGGCGGCCTGACCTACGGCGCCAAGAAGAGTACTGGTGTCGAACATTTTGAAACCGCACTCGAGCTCAACCCCGATTCGGCGATCGCCCGCATCGAATTCGCCAACGGCTTGGTCGTCATGTTCGGCGGTTCGCGGATGAAGGACGCCGAAAGCCTGTATCAGGAGGCCGCCGCGTGCGAGCCGATGGATGCGATGGAACGGCTCGACGTCGATCTGGCCAAGGCCGAGCTCGAGGATTGAACGGGCCTGCAGGAAGAAGAGAAAAGAGGAAATGTTGAAGAAAATTGTTAGCGGCTGCGTGACGGCCATTTTTCTGGCGCTGTCGCTGCCAACTGCGCAGGCGGCCGGCAGCGAGGCCTCGCCAGCCTTGCCGACGGTCGAGGTCTATCTGCCGAGTTTGTGCCTGGCCTGCATCGACTGGGCGGATCATCTGCGCGAAAACGGCTTTCCCGTGCGCCTCAAGGAAACCGCCGACATGCCGGCGCTCAAGCGGCGCCTGAAGGTGCCGGCGGCGGTCGAATCGGTGCATACGGCGACGGTCGCCGGCTACTTCATCGAGGGCCACGTGTCGGCCGACGACATCAAGCTGCTGCTCGCCGAAAAGCCCAAGGCGCGTGGCTTGGCGGTGCCCGGCCTGCCGGCCGGCGCGCCGGGGCGCGAGGTGTCGAATCCGATCTGCGATACGGCGTGCACGATTCTCGATTCGAGCAGTGCCGAGCGCGAGGTGCGCCGCGAGATGTACAACACGCTGCTCGTCGCGCCCGACGGCAAGACCAGCATTTTCGCCCGGCATTGAACTTGTAGGGTGCAATGCGCTGCGCTTATTGCACTCTACGCAACTGCCGTCTACGGCCTGAAGGCCAGAAACTCCCCGTACATAGCTTCCGCCCACTGCACGTCTTCGCCCCTTGGATTGGGGTCGTAGCTCTGCTTGACGGTCTGCACGATGAGCCCGTCGCCGCGCTGGCGGTAGTGGGCGTCGATGCGGATCATCTCCATCGGTTCGACGTTGGCATGCACGTAGCAGACGCTGTCGGGTAGCTGCGCCTCCGGCTCGCTGCCCTTGGCGCGCGCGGCGATTTCCTGCGCGGCGATGCGGCCGAGGCGGTTGGCCAGATGGCCGCTTTTCGGATAGTGGCCGAACAAGGGGGAGGCCTTGTCGATCAGGTCGCCGATCAGGAACACCCGGTCGTCGCCTTTCGCGTGCAGATGCAGCGCGTCCTGCTCGGCCCAGCCGGTGGGCTTGCCGGCGCTGTCCCGGCCGATCAGCCCGGCCTGCCAGACGAGATCGCCGGCCTGCTGCGGCGCCATGAGGATCGCGTCGTCGAACTTGATCGTGTCGAAATCGGTGACGATCGTCTTGCCGAAGGGATCGAGCGATTTCACCGCGGCCTGCGGGACGTACAGAATCTGCTCCGCGTAGTGCTGCCGATAGACGCGGTCGAAGCCGAGCGCAATCGGATTCGGATCGAGGACGATCAGCTTGCCCTTGATCTTCCGTGTCTTCAGCCACCAGCCGATCATGCAGGCGCGCTCGTAGGGGGCGGGCGGGCAGCGGTAGGGCATCGGCGGGATGGTCATCACGAGGTCGCCGCCGGCGAAATTCTCCAGCTTCTTCTTGAGCGCCCGCGTCTCGTTGCCGCCGATGAAGGCGCCGGGATAGTTCCGCTGCGTGTGTTCGGCCGCATGGCGATCGTCGCCGTACCACGGCGCGAAGTCGTAGCGGATGCCGACGGCGAGGATCAGCCAGTCGTAGTTGAGGACGCCCTGGTCGGTCACGACGCGCCGCGTGTCGCGCTCGATCGCCGTGACTTCGGCGCGCAAGAAGGCGTAGCCGTAGGCATCGGCCGCCGCGCGGTAGTCGTGCACCAGCTGCCGGCCGTCGGCGAGGCCGACCAGCCACTTGTTGCTCTGCGGATGCGACCAGAAGGCGGTGTTCTTTTCGAGCAGTACGACTTCCAGATCGGGGGCGATCTCGCGCAGCCGGCGTGCCGCGCTGAGTCCGCCCCAGCCGCCGCCGACAATCACGACGCGCCGGCCGGTGGACGGCGGTAGCAGTTCGGCGCTGCTGCGTCCGACCAGCGGGGCTGCATCGGCGGCAAGCGAGGCGCCGAGCGCAGCGGCGCTGGCGAGGAAATGGCGGCGATTCATTGGCGATCCTGCGTGCATTTTGATTTTCTAGCCGGCTGCCGCCAGTTCGCCGCGCAGTGCGTCTTCAACCGCGTCGGGATCGGACAGGCGTTCGCCCGGCTCCATCAAGACCAGCCAGAGCAGTTTTTCGAACTCGACGGCGAAGCGCTCGACGATGCGTTCGGGGTCGTCGACCATGTTCTGGTCGGTGATCAGTCCGAACTGCACCTTGCCGTCGTAGGAGAGGATGGAAACGCCCATGCCGATGTCGCCCGATTGCGGTACCCAGAACATCTGCTGCGCCAGCCGGGTCCCGGCGAGGTAGCGCGCCTGCTGCGGGCCGGGGACGTTGGTCATGACCGCGGTCGCCTTGCCGGCCAGCAGATCGAGCACCCGCTCCTGGACGAACTTGGGCACCATGCCGACGGCGCCGAGGATGGTGAAGGTGAGCATCGCCTGGTACGAGCCCTTGAGCGCTTCCATCCGGGCGCGGGTTTCGAAGACGCGGGCCAGCGGATTGTCGAGGCCGACCGGCAGTTCGAGCGCCACCAGGCCGAAGCGGTTGCCGAGGTCGTCGATGTCGCCGGGCGCGCGCAGATTGACCGGCACCAGCGCGCGAATCTCGGTACCCTCGACCGCGTCGCCCTTGTCCTGCAGATAGCCGCGCAAGGCGCCGGCGACCGAGGAGAGGAGCAGGTCATTGACCGAGCAGCCGAGCACCTTGCCCACCGCCTTGACGTCGGCCAGCGACAGCGGTTCCGACCAGGCCACGCGCTTGAGCGTGCCGGGCTTGCCTTTGAAGCGGGTCTTCGTGTCGTTGGACATCAGCGCAAGCTTGCCGACCTCTACGGCCACGGCGCCGGCGATGCGGGCATAGTCGAAAGCCTTGGCCGGGTTGCTCAGGAGGCCGAGGTATTTGCTCCACAGCTTGCCGCCGATGCGCAGCGAAGCCAGCGTCGCGTCGGTCATCGGCGCATAGATCCAGCGCCAGAAAAGGTCGTTTTCGTGCGTGTCCGCCCCGTTGCCGCGCGCGGCATCCGGCATCCACGGTTGCAGTCCGCCGTCTTCCGGGGCGTCGGCGCGTTCGTCGGTCAGCGAGTCCATGACGCCGATCAGCGCGATGCCGTCGGCAATCGCGTGATGGATGCGGGCGATCAGCGCGGAGTGGCCTTCGCTGCTTCCTTTGCCAGTCTCGACGAGGTGGAATTCCCAGCGCGGCCGGGAGGGGTTGAGTGGTTCGCTGGCCATTTCGGCGACGAATTTCTCGAGCTCGCGCTTGTCGCCGGGGGCCGGGAGGATCGAGTGCCGAACGTGGGCGTCGATGTCGAAATTGCGATCGGTGATCCACCACGCGCCGCTCGCTTCCTGCGCGGCGATCTGGCGGAAGCGGCGGTAGCGCAGCAGGCGCTGGGCGACGGTTCGTTTGAGCCGCTCGTAATCCATGCGGCCGTCGAAAATCATCACGCCGACGATCTGCATCAGATTCTCGGCACGGTCCATGCGCAGCCAGGCCGTGTCGACGTTGGAAATGCGTTCACGTACGCGTTCGCGCGAAGTCATCGCGGGTGCTCCGGGGAAAATGGCGAGCCGCTATCATAGCAAGCTCCATCACATCATCATCAAGCGGAGAGGGAATGCGAGCGAACTGAAAGCCCGCTTGGTTTCAGGCGCTGAAATTCTCGTCGAAGAATTTGTGGACTTCCTTCTCGATCGCCGGCTTGAGCGCCGAGAGCAGGAAACCGAGCTGAATGCGCAGGGCGACCTCGTCGCCCTCCAGCGCCAGCTCGCCCGACAGGCCCGAGCGCTTGAAGCGCAGCACGTCGCCCTCCCAGGCGCAGCTGAGGTCGAACTCTTCCTTCAGTTCGGACGCCATGTGCTCGGCCGAGGCGCGGGCATCGGCCAGCGTTTTGCCGTGTTTGCGGCGGATGACGATGTCGCTCATGAGGTGTCCTGTCTGGTCAGCCGACTTCGGCGCAGAGTGATCGGAAGGCCGCGTAGCGGCGCGGTGCGATGCTGCCGTTCTCGAGGGCGGCATGGACGGCGCAATCGGGTTCGCGGTCATGGCGGCAGTTGCGGAAACGGCATTGGCCGCGCAAGGCCCGCAGTTCCGGAAAGGCGTGTTCGATGGCGTCCGGCGTCAGGTGGCGCAGGCCGAATTCCTGCAGGCCGGGTGAGTCGATCAGTGCCGAATCCGCGTCGAGCCGGTAGAGCGTCGCGTGCGTCGTCGTGTGCTTGCCCGAGTCGAGCGCTTCGGAAATTTCGCGCGTGCGCGCGTTGGCGCCGGGGATCAGCGCGTTGGTCAGCGTCGATTTGCCCATGCCGGATTGGCCGACGAGGACGCTGACCTGCCCGGCGAGGTAGGGGCGCAGGGCCTCAGCGGCCGTCGCGTTGTCGTGCGCGCACAGGCGCAGCACCGTGTAGCCGAGTTTTTCGTAAGGCGCGAGGGTCGCCGTCGCGTGCTCGAGGCGTTCGCCGAGGTCGCACTTGTTGAGCACGATCAGCGCCTTCATGTCCTGGCATTCGGCGGCGACGATGCAGCGCGTGATCAGTTCGTCGGAAAACGAGGGCTCGGTGGCGACGACGATGACGATCTGCGTGACGTTGGCGGCGATCAGCTTCTGCTTGAATTCGTTCGAGCGGTAGAGCAGGGTGTCGCGCGGCGCGACCGCATCGATCACGCCGCTGCCGTCGCCGCCGCGCAGGACGCAGACCCGATCGCCGCAGGCGAGGTCGCTTTTCTTGCCGCGCGGGAAGCAGAGCAGCGTTTCATTTTTGCCGTCGGCCGCCTTGGTGTCCAATTCGACCAGGTATTGCCGGCCGTGCGCGGCGACGATGGTGCCGTGCAGTTTCAAAGGCTTCGGCCGCTCAGGCGCGCAATACGCAGCGCGGCGGGCGGATGGGAGTCGTAGAACAGCGAGTGCAAGGGGTCCGGCGTCAGCGTCGAGGCATTGTCTTCGTAAAGCTTGACCAGCGCCTGCACGAGATCGTCCGCCGAGGCGTGCGCCGCCGCGTAGCGGTCGGCTTCGAACTCGTTGCGCCGCGAGAGCAGGCTCATCAGCGGCGTCAGCAGGAAAGTGAAGACCGGCACGGCGAGGTAGAAAAGGATCAGCGCCAGCACCGTGTTCTGCGCCGGCGCGCCCATCTGCACGCCGATTCCGTTGAAGAACCAGGGCGCGTCGATCAGCTGCCCGAGCGCGGCGAGAAAAGCGAGCGACATGGCGAAGAGCAGGACGATGCGCTTGACCACGTGGCGATGCTTGAAGTGGCCCAGTTCATGCGCCAGTACGGCTTCGATTTCGGTCGGCTGCAGGCGGCCGATCAGGGTGTCGAAGAAGACGATGCGCTTGCTCTTGCCGAAGCCGGTGAAGTAGGCGTTGCCGTGGCTCGAACGCTTCGATCCGTCCATCACGAAGAGGCCCGAGCTGGCGAAGCCGCAGCGCGCCAGCAGCGCTTCTATGCGGGCCTTGAGCGGGGCGTCTTCGAGCGGCGCGAACTTGTTGAAGAGCGGTGCGATCCAGGTCGGGTAGATGAACAGGATCAGCAGATTGAAGCCGCACCAGAAGAGCCAGACGTACAGCCACCACAGGCTGCCCATCTGCGCCATCAGCCAGAGCACGGCGAGCAGGATCGGCGTGCCGATGGCAATGCCGAGCACGGTTTGCTTGGCGAGATCGGCGAAGAACAGCTGGAGCGTCATGCGGTTGAAGCCGAATTTTTCCTCGATGACGAACTGGCGATAGAGCGAGAGCGGCAGATCGACGACGCCGGAAATCGCCATCAGGCTGAAAATCAGCGCGACGCCGTAAGCCAGGCCGTCGACGCGCGGACTCCAGAAATCATGCAGCGCCTGCACGCCGCCGCCGAAGGTGAGGGCGAGCAGGAAGGCGACCTCGACGGCGAGCCCCATGCGGCCGAAGCGGCTGCGTGCGGCGGCGTAGTCGGCGGCCTTCTGGTGCGCGGCCAGTTCGACGCGGCCGGCGAACTGTTCGGGAACTGCGGCGCGGTGCGCCAGGACATGGCTGATCTGGCGTTGCGACAGCCAGAGGCGGAGAACGACCATCAGCGAGAGTGCGACAAGAAAGGCGAGAGAAAAAATATTGGTCATGCCGCTGTGAGAAAATGGTGGTTTCGAAAGTTCGGACAGATTATATGGCACAAGACGCAAATTACCTCGTTTGGCTGGATATGGAGATGACCGGCCTGGAGCCCGAGCGCGAGCGGATCATCGAACTGGCGATGATCGTCACCGACAACAACCTGGTGACGATCGCCGAATCGCCGGTCTGGGTCGTGCATCAGTCCGACGCCCAGCTCGATGCGATGGACGAGTGGAACAAGAAAACGCACGGCGGTTCCGGCCTGGTCGAGCGCGTCAGGGCATCGACCATGGACGAAGCGGCGGTTGAAGCGGCGGCTCTCGCGTTCATGCAGGAATATCTGCCGGAGCGGGCGAGCCCGATGTGCGGCAATTCGATCGGGCAGGACCGGCGTTTCATGGTGCGCTACATGCCGCAGCTGGAGGCCTGGTTCCATTACCGCAACCTCGACGTCAGCACGCTGAAGGAACTGTGCAAGCGCTGGAAGCCGGAAGTGGCCAAGGGTGTCGTGAAAAAGGGCGCACACACGGCGCTGGCCGATATCCTCGAGTCGATCGAGGAGCTCAAGTACTACCGCGACAACTTCATCCGGCTGTGAGGGACGGCGGCCGGCGATCGTCGGCCGCTCAGTCGGCGGCCTTGCCCGATCGCTCCGCCGCGCGTGCATCCCGCCGATAGAGGCGGATCTTCTCGCTGCGGTCGCCCGGCCGGTTGCCTTCCCAGACTTTTCGCCAGCCGGCGCCCGGCGCGCTGTCGTCGGTGCGCACGGTGCCCTGGGTGAGCAGCCAGTGGCAGCGCTGGCCTGCGCCCGAGCCGCCGGGCGTGGTAACGATCCCGGCGAAATAGTCCAGCGAAGCGCGCAAGGGGTCGGCCAGATTGGCGCCGGCGATGCAGCCGTGTTTGCTCGGCATCGCGCCGGCGATTGCGGCGGACAACGGGCGGTAGGTCTTGCCGTAATCGACCCAAGGCAGCCAGAGGGTGGTGGCAAGCAGCCAGAACAGCGTGACGCCGGCTGCCCAGTGCGTCATGCCGCGGAAGGGCGAACGCGGGCTGGTGACGATCAGCCAGCCCCAGGCCGCTGTCGCGAGTAGGGCGACGACGAAGGGCAGGGGGCTGAAACTGCCGGTAAAGCCCGGTTCGAGGCGGGTCACCTGCTGCGCCAGGCGCGTCGGCCAGCCAAAGACCATTGCGCACCAGCCGACCCAGATCAGTCCGACGAAGAACGTGAAGCCCATCATGCCGAACCAGTCGAAGGCGTTCGCTGCGCCGCGGCGCAGCGAGGCAACGCCGGGAACGGCGAGCAGCACCAGCGGCGGCAGCAGCAGCAGGGCGGAGACGCTGCGCGCCTCGTAGGTCAGCGCGAGGCCGCCCAGAACGGCAAAGAAGCTGAACAAGGGCAAGGCCAGCGCCGGCGTGCGCAACTGGCGGCGCCTCGACCACAAGGTCCAGCCGGCGAGCGGCAGGGCGGGCCAAGCATACCAGGGCAGCATGTCGAGGTATTCGAGGACGGTTTTCCAAGGCCGGCCGGTCTGCCCGAAGCGGCCCGCTTCGCTCTGCCACCATGTACCAAGATATTGCGGCGCCTGCAGGTAGAGCGGCAGCAGCCAGAGGAGCAGGAAGGCGGCGCCGACGAGCAGTGCGAGGACGAGGGCCGGCCCGGTTTTCCGTTTCTGCTCGCTGAGCGTAAAGGCGAAAAGCGCGATCGGCAGCAGCAGCGCCATGGTCGCGATACCGTTGCCGAGGATGCCGAGGCCCAGTGCGGCGCCGAGGATTGCAGCCGCCTCCCACGGGCGGCGGTCGAGCATGGCGAGCGCCCAGTAGGCGGCAAAGTGCGCGGCCAGCGTCATCAGCATGGGCTGCATCTGGTGCGCGTGGCCCAGGAAGCCGATGCTGCCGGCCAGAATTAGCGGTGCAGCGACCGCGTATTCTCGGCCGTGCAGGGCGCGCGCGGCGAGATGGGTGAAACCGAGAACGACGAAAGTGAACAGGCCGCTGGCCAGGCGGCTGCCGTCGTGCACCGGCAGCGCCCACGCGAAGAGCTTGCCGAAGGCGGCGGCGATCCAGTAGTAGAGCGGTGCGTCGGGGTAGGCTTGGCCGGCGATCGCCGGCGTCAGCCAGCTGCCGCGCTGCAGCATGTCCCAGGCGACGCCGAAGGCCGTTGCGTCTTCGACCTTCCAGGGGTCGTGGCCGATCAGTCCGGGCAGGATGTAGAGGACGAGCAGCACCGCCAGCGGCCAGCCGCGGGGCGGCAGGGAGATTCCCCTGAACTGCGAGTGCTCTGGATAGACGGGCATTGCCGCTTGTTCTTTGTGGTTCAGCTGAAACGAAAAAGGCAGCCGATGGGCTGCCTTTTCTGTCGAGTCCGTAGGAACCCGCTTGCCGGTTTAGGCCGACTTGTGCATCGAACCGTACTTCTGGTTGAACTTTTCGACGCGACCGGCGGTGTCGATCACCTTCTGCTTGCCCGTGTAGAACGGATGGCAGGCGGCGCACACTTCAACGTGCAGTGCCTTCTTCATCGTCGACTTGGTCGTGAAGGTGTTGCCGCAAGAGCAGGTCACCGGGATTTCGTTGTATTCGGGATGGATGCTGGGCTTCATCGGGGTTTTCCTGTAGGTCAAATCAGTCGGCGGTTGTGACCGACTCCGTAAAACGCGCAATTATCCTTGATTCTTCTGATGTTTGCAAGTTGAACGGGCCGGTGTCCCCCATTAGCGACGCATCGAGTCGAAGAACTCGCCGTTGTTTTTGGTGGACTTGATCTTGTCGAGCAGGAATTCCATCGCTTCGAGATCATCCATGTTGTAGAGCAGCTTGCGCAGCACCCACATCTTTTGCAGGACGTCGGGCTTGAGCAGCAGCTCTTCGCGGCGCGTGCCCGAGCGATTGACGTTGATTGCCGGATAGACGCGCTTTTCGGCCATGCGGCGATCCAGGTGGATCTCCATGTTGCCGGTGCCCTTGAATTCTTCGTAGATCACGTCGTCCATGCGGCTGCCGGTGTCGATCAGCGCGGTGGCGATGATCGTCAGCGAACCGCCTTCCTCGATGTTGCGCGCGGCGCCGAAGAAGCGCTTCGGCTTCTGCAGGGCGTTGGCGTCGACGCCGCCGGTCAGCACCTTGCCGGAAGCCGGCTGCACGGTATTGTAGGCGCGCGCCAGACGGGTGATCGAGTCGAGCAGGATGACCACATCTTTTTTATGTTCGACCAGGCGCTTGGCCTTCTCGATGACCATTTCGGCGACCTGCACGTGGCGCGTGGCCGGTTCGTCGAAGGTCGAGGCGACCACTTCGCCGCGCACCGAGCGCGTCATTTCGGTCACTTCTTCCGGACGTTCGTCGATCAGCAGGACGATCACCTTGACGTCCGGGTGATTGGTCGTGATGGCGTGCGCGATGTGCTGCATCATCACCGTCTTGCCGCTCTTCGGGCTGGCCACCAGCAGGCCGCGCTGGCCTTTGCCGATCGGCGCGATGATGTCGATGATGCGGCTGGTCATGTTTTCCTCGCCGCGGATGTCGCGTTCGAGTTTCATGTGTTCGGCCGGATGCAGCGGCGTCAGGTTCTCGAAGAGGATCTTGTTCTTCGACGCTTCCGGTGCTTCGCCGTTGATCTTGTCGACCTTGACCAGCGCGAAGTAGCGCTCGCCTTCCTTCGGCGTGCGGATCTCGCCCTCGACCGTATCGCCGGTGTGCAGGTTGAAGCGGCGGATCTGGCTCGGGCTGACGTAGATGTCGTCGGTGCTGGCCAGATACGAGGTATCGGGTGAACGCAGGAAGCCGAAGCCGTCCGGCAGCGTCTCCATCGTTCCGTCACCGAAGATCGTCTCGCCTTTTTTCGCCTGATTCTTGAGCAGTGCGAAGATCAGCTCGTGTTTTCGCAGGCGGTTGGCGCCGTCGATGTTGTTGCTGACGGCCATTTCGAGAAGCTGGCTTACATGTAGGGCTTTGAGTTCGGATAGGTGCATGTGCAGACGAGGGAAGAGAGGAAACGAGATGCGCTGGGCGTTAGTGCTGACAAACGCGTGTGGGGAGTAGAGGGGGTCTTGCCGGCTTGCTAAACGGAGGGCTGGTGCCAGCCCTCGGGTTTGTGGTGCTGGGCCTGAAAGTCGGCGCGGGCTATTGCTTGCTTGTTGTCTGGCGCCGCGCTACTTGAACTTCCAGGCCGAGGGTAACGACTTTACAGATTGCTGTCAATGAATGCGGTGAGCTGCGATTTGGAGAGCGCGCCGACCTTGGTCGCTTCGATGTTGCCGTTCTTGAACAGCATCAGCGTCGGAATGCCGCGGATGCCGTAGTTGGCCGGCGTCTTCTGGTTGTCGTCGATGTTCAGCTTGGCAACCTTCAGGCGGCCTGCATATTCCTGAGCGATCTCGTCCAGAATCGGCGCGATCATCTTACACGGGCCACACCATTCAGCCCAGTAATCAACCAGTACCGGCTGCGCCGACTGGAGTACCTCGGTGCCAAAGCTGTCGTCGGTAACGTAATGGATGTGTTCGCTCATTAAAAAGCCTCTTGCTGGATCTGGGATGGTGGGAAGAAAACTGGAGAATCGGGTGGGGGATACTTCATGAAAAGCTATCCTAGCGAAAAAACTTCGGCAAGGGAAGCAAGCCTGACGACAGTGTGGCAAATGCGCTATAGTTTTCGCCTCAACCCCGCTGCTGGAAAAGATCATGACTTTCGTCGTTACCGAAAACTGCATCAAATGCAAATTTACCGACTGCGTTGACGTCTGCCCGGTCGATTGCTTCCGCGAAGGCCCGAATTTCCTGGTGATCGATCCGACCGAGTGCATCGATTGCACCTTGTGCGTGCCCGAATGCCCGGCCGAAGCGATTTTCGCCGAGGACGACGTGCCGGATGGGCAGCAGCAGTTCATCGCGCTCAATGCCGAACTGGCCAAGCTCTGGCCGACGATCACCGAGAGCAAGGAAGGCCTCGACGACGCCGACGAATGGAACAACAAGCCGGACAAGCTGCAACACCTGGAACGCTGAGCTCGGCGTTCCATTAATGCCCCTGCTCACGGCCGGCGAGCCGGGCGCTTTGTCGCTTGCCGAACCGTTCGTCGAATCTCTCGTCGCATCGCTCGTTTCCACCCCGCTGCCGCCCGGCGAGGACTTCCTCGATGCCGTTGCGGCGGCGATGCTCGAACGCTGCCGGGAATTGCCCGAACTTGCCGATTCCGGCGACCTTTCCGCTATCCTCATCTTCGCGCCGGCGCTGCCGATTGCCGCCGAATTGCGTCAGGCGCTGGTGCGCGTGGCCGGCCGGCCGCTCCTGCTGCCGGCCTTCGAAACCCTGACGCATTGGGTGCAGACGGCGCCGCTGCCCGACCTTCCGGCACCGCTGGCCGATAGCGAACGGCTGGTCCTGCTGCATGAAGCCCTGCGCGAGCGCCAGTGGTTCGACGAAGGCGCCTTATGGGGCATTGCCGGCGAAATGGCCGGGCTGTTCGACGAACTGACCGCCGCCGCCGTTCATCTGCCGGCAGACGAAAGTTCGCTCACCGCCCAGCTGGAGCGCGCCTACGCCTTGCGTGCCTCGACGCCGCTCGCTTTCGAAGCGCGTGTCGTGCATGAATTGTGGCGGGCGCTGGCCGGCGCCGGCCGGCCGGACGCGGCGGGCGTCTATCGCCTGCGCCTGGCGCGCCTGGCCGAATCGGCCGAACGCCCCTTGCTGGTCTTGCTCGACGCCGCGCCCGACGAGGCGCTCGATCCCGCCGAACGCGATTTTCTGCTGCGCTACGCCGAACGCCAGCCGGTGGCGATCTTCCATCCGGCGCCGCGCGCGACGGGCGCCACCCCCTTGCTGGCGACGCTCGCCGCCGCCTGGCCGGAGAACGCGGCGGCGCTGGCCGATCCCCTGCATGACCGCGCGTTCGAACTGGTGGCCCGCTTGCCGCGCAGCCCGCTCGCCGATCGTTTGCAACTCGTTCCCACCGCCGGGCGCGAGCAGGAGGCGCTGGCCGCCGTCGCGCAGGTCGGCAACTGGCTCGGCGAAGGCCTGCGCCGCATCGTGCTGATCACGCAGGACCGGCTGACCGCGCGCCGCGTGCGGGCGCTGCTCGAACGCGAGGGTATTTTGGTGGTCGACGAGACCGGCTGGCTGCTCTCGACCTCGCGCGCCGCCGCCGCCGTCGATGCACTGATCGAAACGGCCGCCGGCGGCGCCTATTACCGCGACCTGCTCGACCTTTGCAAATCGCCTTACGTCTTTGCCGATTGCGACGAGGGCGAGCGCAAGGCGGCGGTCTTTGCGCTCGAATCGGTCATCCGTGCGGCGTCGTTGCGCTCGGGCCTGCCGCGTTTCCGGCGCGCTCTGGCGGAGTCGGACGATGAGGCGGTTCAGGCATCTAAGACGCTGGGCGTCGCCTTGCTCGACCGCATCGAGGCGGCGACTACCGTGCTGCGCTCGCGCCCGGCGACGCTGCCGCGCTGGATCGATCGCCTGACCAAAGCGCTCGAAGCGCTCGGTGCGCAGCCGCTGCTGCTCGCCGATGCCGCCGGCAAGGCGTTGCTCGATCTGCTCGCGGCGCGCCGCCAGGAGCTCGACGGCAGCACCGCGCTGTTCTCGTTCGCCGCCTGGCGCGACTGGCTCAACCGCGAGTTCGAAGCGGCCAATTTCCGCGATGGCAATGTGCTCAGCCCGATCGTCCTGACGCCGCTCAACGCCGTGTGCCTGCGCCGTTTCGAAGCCGCCCTGCTGATCGGCGGCGATGCCCGCCAGCTGGCGCCGGCGGCGGGGGGCGCCTTCTTCAACCAGTCGGTACGCCGCGAACTCGGCCTGCCGACGCGTGAGAATGCCGAATGCGAACTGCGTCGCGACCTCGAACTATTGCTCGCCACGGTGCCACGCGTCGTCGTCAGCTGGCAGGCGGAACACGATGGCGAGGCCAATCTGCTGGCGCCCGAACTTGATCTGCTGGCGACGCTGCATCGGCTGGCCTGGAACGACGACCTGCATCGACCGCCATTGCCGGCGCGCCCCGAGGCACAGCCTGCGCTCGACACGGCGCCCGGTGCAACCCGGCGCGCCGCGCCGGTGGCGCCGGTCGCGCTGATTCCGCAGCGCGTTTCGGTGAGCGGCTACGCCAGCCTCGTCGCCTGCCCCTATCGTTTCTTCGCGCGCCACGTGCTCGGCCTAGGCGAGATGGACGAGGTCAGCGAGGAGATGGGCAAGAGCGATTACGGCGCGCTCGTGCATCGCGTGCTCGAACGCTTCCACCAGCGCCATCCGCTGATTTCGCGAATGAGCCAGGACGACGCGCTGGCGGCCTTGCAGGCCTGCGTCGAGGAGGTGTTCGCGCCGGCCGTCGAAGATAATTTCCTCGCCATCGGCTGGCGTATTCGTTGGGAGAAACGGCTCGCCACCTATCTCGACTGGCAGCGCGGCGTCGAGGCGGCGGGCTGGCGCTGGGCGCAGGCCGAAACGCGCGTCAGCCGCGTCCTGCCGCTAGCCGGCGGCGGCAGCGTCGAGCTGTACGGGCGGATCGACCGGATCGATACGATCGGCGAGGGTGAGGCCAGCGTGTCGCTGCTCGACTACAAGACGCAGACGGCGACAAAAATCCGCGAGCGCCTCGGCGACGACGTGCAACTGCCGGCCTACGCCTTGCTGCACGGCGACGCGGCGCAGGCCGCCTATGTCGCGCTCGACGACGAACGCATCGTCGCGGTGGCGGCCGGCGACGACGAGGGCAGCTTGATGTTCGACGCCGCCGCGCAGGGCGAGCGCCTGCGCGAGGCCTTCAACGCCATGCATGCCGGCGCGGCGCTGCCGGCGCACGGCACGGAGAGCGAATGCCAGTGGTGCGAAATGAGCGGCCTGTGCCGGCGGCCCTATGTCTGACGCGGCCAGCCTGATTGCCGTCGCGCTCGATCCGTCGCGCAGCGTGGTCGTCGAGGCCTGCGCCGGCAGCGGCAAGACTTGGCTGCTCGCCTCGCGCATCCTGCGTCTGCTGCTCGCCGGCGTCGCACCGGGCGAGATCCTGGCGATCACCTTCACGCGCAAGGCGGCGCGCGAGATCGAGGAGCGCGTCGTCGACTGGCTGCGCTTGCTCGCCACCGAGCACGAAGCGAGCGTGACGGGCTTTCTTGCCGAGCGCGGCGTCAGTATCGATGCGCCGACGCTGCGCAAGGCCCGTTCGCTCTACGAGCGCGTCGTCGGCGCGCAACCCGGGCTGGCGGTCAATACCTTCCACGGCTGGTTCCTGCAGCTCGTCGCGGCGGCGCCACTGTCGGCCAACCTGGCCGGCGCGATGCTGGTCGATTCCGATTCGCGCCTGTTCGACGAACTGTGGCAGTCCTTCGCCATTGAACTGCAGAAGGCGCCGGACGAGGAATTGAGTCGCAGTTTCGTCTGGCTGCTCGGCGAGGCCGGGCTCGATTCGACGCGGCGGCTGGTGCGGCGCGGCATGGACCGGCGCTCCGAATGGCTGGCCTTCAGCGAAGGGCGTTCCGAGCCGCTGGCGCATGTGTTTGCCGAGCTGCGCGGCACGCTGGGCGTCGGCGAGAGCGCGACGGCGCTCGCCGATTTCTTTACCGATCGTTGGGCGCTCGAATTCCACGCCTATCTCGGCCTGCTCGAAATGAGCGAACTGGAGACCGACCGCAAGCTGGCCGTCAGGCTCTCGGCGGCGCTGGCCGCCGGCGAGCCTGCCGACTTCGAGGCGTGCTTCGCCAGCCTGCGTGAAGCCTTGCTGACGAAGACCGATACGCTGCGGTCGCGCAAGCCGTCGAAGGCGCTCGACAAGCGCTTCGGCGCCGACCAGGCAGCGCGCTTCCTCGATCTGCATGCACTACTCGGCGGGCGAATCCTGGCCTGCCTCGCACAGCAGCTCGAAGAGCGCATCTACGTCTTCAACCGGCACGTCTGCAGCGTGCTGCAGGCCTTTCTGGCGCATGTCGAAGCGTTCAAGGCGGCGCGTCGGCAGATCGATTTCGTCGATGCCGAATGGCGCGTCCTGCAACTGCTGCGCGACGAAGAAACGGCCGCCTTCCTGCAGGCCAGGCTGGATGCGCGCTACAGCCACGTGCTGCTCGACGAGTTCCAGGATACCAACCCGCTGCAGTGGCAGATACTGCTCGCCTGGCTCGACGCCTATTCGGACGCGGCGCGGCCCGGCGTTTTTCTGGTCGGCGATCCGAAGCAGTCGATCTACCGCTTCCGGCGCGCCGAGCCGAAGCTGTTCGCCGCCGCCGGCGAATTCCTGCAGCGCAACTTCGGCGCCGCGCGCTGCGAACAGGACAGCACGCGGCGCAACGCGCTGCCGATCATCGACGTGGTCAACGCGCTGTTTCTCGGCGTGCCGGAATTCGCACCGTTTCGCGAACAGACTTCGTTCGCCGGCACGCTGCCGGGCTGTGTCGAATTGCTGCCGCTCTGCGCCGCCGAAGAGGAGGGCGAAGACGCTGAAGAAGAAACCGGCGAGCCAGCACGCGAAGGCTTGCGCGACCCGCTGCGCGAGGCCGACAGCGAGCCGGTGGATTCGCGCCGGCGCCGCGATGCCGAACAGCTGGCCGAGAAAATCGGCGCGATGGTCGGTGTCTGGCAGATCGACGAACGCGCCAGCGACGGGCGGGTGACGCGCCGCCCGCTGCGCTACGGCGACATCATGTTGCTCACGCGCAGTCGCGGCAAGCTGGCCGAATACGAGCGAGCGCTGGGCGCCGCCGGCATCCCCTTCGATGCCGCGTCGCGCGGCGGCCTGCTCGAAACACTCGAAGCGCGCGACATCGTCGCGCTGCTCGAATTCCTCGTTACGCCGGTGGCCGACCTGCAACTCGCGCAGACCTTGCGCTCGCCGATTTTCGCCTGTAGCGACGAGGAACTGTTGTTGCTTGCGGCGCGCGGCGAGCCGAGCTGGTGGCAGCGCCTGCAGGCGCTGGCGGCGGCCGGCGAAGCCCCGACGCCGCCCCGGCTGGCGCGCGCCGCCCGCCTGCTCGGCGGCTGGCTGACGGCGGCGGATTGCCTGCCGGCGCACGATCTGCTCGACCGCATCTACGATCAGGGCGAAGTGCTGGCGCGCTACCGTCTGGCGGCGCCCGCCGCGGCGTGCGCCGGCGTCGAGGCCAACCTGCGCGCGCTGCTGCTGCTGGCGCTCGATCTCGATGGCGGCCGTTATCCGAGCCTGCCGCGTTTCATCGACGAATTGCGCGAACTGCGCGAGGCCGACAGCAACGACGCACCCGACGAAGGCGCGATCGACGGCGCCGCGGGAAACCATGCGCTCGATGCCGGGCGCGTGCGCATTCTCACCATTCACGGCGCCAAGGGGCTGGAAGCGCCGGTGGTCTGGCTGCTCGACGCCAACGCCACGCCGCGCGCGGCCGACGCCTGGGATGTGCTGGTCGACTGGCCGGCCGAAGCGCCGGCGCCGCAGCACTTCTCGTTCTACGGCCGCATGGACGAGCGCGGCGCGGCGCGCCAGCCCTTGTTCGATGCCGAGAGCAGCGCCGCCGTGCGCGAGGAATTGAACCTGCTCTACGTCGCGATCACGCGCGCGCGCCAGGTGTTCATGGCGAGCGGCATCGCCGGCTCGCGCGACAACGAGAAGACGCCGTATTTCAGGCTGCAGGCCGCGCTGGAGAAGCTCGGCGGCGGCTTGCGCCATGGCGACGAGTTGCCGCAGGCGATTGCCGGGGCCGTGGCGTCTTCGCCCGCGGCCGTGGCGGCCGCTGCCGCGCCCCTGCCGCTGGTCGGCGAGCGGCGTAGCGCGCCCGATGCCGGCGAGCGCTTCGGCATTCTGCTGCACGCCGTGCTCGAGCGCCGTACCGGAAAAACCAGCGTCGATGGCTGGTGGCGCGAGATGGGTTTCGACGACGCCGAATACCGGCGCGTCCTGCCGCTCGTCGAGCGACTGCTCGCCGCGCCGGCTTTGCAGCGTTTCTTCGACCCGGCGCTTTCCCGCCGTGCCTGGAACGAGATCGATATCGCGGCCGGCGACGGCACGCTGCGCCGCATCGACCGGCTGGTCGAATTCAACGATGCGCTGTGGGTGCTCGACTACAAGAGTTCGGGCAGCGATACGCAACGGCTGGAGGCATATCGGGCGCAGGTCGCCGATTACGCCGGGGCGGTGGCGAGCGTCTTTCCCGGACACACGGTGCGCGGAGCGCTGGTTTTCGCCGACGGCACTTTGCTTGAAGTGCTCTGATTCGGCCGCGTCGCGCTACTTTCCCAAAGCAGCCAGATCGAATAACATCTGACGATCATGTCTGGCCCGTTCATTCAGGGCAAAAAAAACAAGGGGATAAGAATGCAAGTGCGGGAAATTCTGCGGGTCAAGGGTTCGGCGCTGTTTACGGCGATGCCGCAGCAGTTGCTGAGCGACGCGGTGGCGGCGATGGCGGCAAACGACGTCGGTTCGCTGGTCGTCATGGGCGGCGGCAAGATGGTCGGCATGCTCTCCTTCCGCGAAGTGATCAAGGCGGTCGACGAGCACAAGACCGACTCGGTGACGGTCGAGAACGTCATGGTGCGCGACCCGGTGACGGTTCCTCCCGACATGGAAGTGGACGATCTGCGCCGGCTGATGATCGAAAAGCATTCGCGTTATATCCCCGTCATGGACGGCCCGGTCCTGATGGGCGTCATCTCCTTCCTCGACGTGGCCAAGGCCGTGCTCGAAGAGCAGAGCTTCGAGAATCGCATGCTGAAGAATTACATCCGCAACTGGCCGGAAGGCGAAAAACCGCAGGAATAGCAGGCAGCACCAGGCAATACAAGGCAGCAAGCATCACAGCAAATAGTACCGGGGGAGCGTACATAGAACGACAACCGGTGCGGGATAGTTCGTTTTTCACATAATGATGCAATTGAGGAGGAGAGCAGATGGACAGGATTTGGCTGCAGAGCTATCAGAAAGGTGTGCCTGCGGAGATCGACCTGAGCGAGTTTCAGTCGCTCGGCGAGATGTTCGGGAAGAGTGTCGCGCAGTATCGTGACCGTGTCGCCTACATCAACATGGGCGTCGAGTTGACGTACGGCGAGCTCGACACGCTGTCGCGCAACTTCGCCGCCTACCTGCAATCGGTGCTCAAGCTGCCGAAGGGCGCGCGCATTGCGATCATGATGCCGAACGTCCTGCAATACCCGGTTTGCATGTTCGGCGCGCTGCGCACCGGCTATGTCGTGGTGAATTGCAATCCGCTGTACACGCCGCGCGAACTGGAGCACCAGCTCAAGGATTCGGGCGCCGAAGCGATCGTCATCCTCGAAAATTTCGCGCACACGCTGGAACAGGTGCTGGCCAGAACGCCGGTCAAGCACATCGTGATGGCCCGTCTCGGCGACCTGCTCGGGTTTCCGAAGGGCCTGATCGTCAATCTCGTCGTCAAGTACGTCAAGAAAATGGTGCCGGGCTGGAGCCTGCCGCGCGCCGTAAGCTTCGGTGCCGCGCTGGCCAAGGGCGCCAGCGCCGAGTTCAAGCCGGTCGCGGTGACGCAGGAGGATCTCGCCTTCCTGCAATACACCGGCGGCACCACCGGCGTCTCCAAGGGCGCCATGCTGACGCACCGCAACATCCTGGCCAACGTGACGCAGGCGCATGCCTGGATCCGGCCGGCGATCCGCGAGGACGGCAAGGAACTGGTCGTCACCGCGCTACCGCTTTATCATATCTTCGCGCTGACCGCGAACTGCTTCACCTTCATCAAGATCGGCGCCAGCAACCTACTGATCACCAACCCGCGCGACATCCCCGGCTTCACGGCCGAACTCGCCAAGTATCCGTTCACCGTGATCACTGGCGTCAATACGCTGTTCAACGCGCTGCTCAACAACGATGCCTTCAACGCGCTGAATTTCAGCGCGCTGAAAGTCACGCTGGGCGGCGGCATGGCGGTGCAGAAGGCGGTCGCCGAGAAATGGAAGCGGGTCACCGGCAAGCCGTTGATCGAAGCCTACGGCCTGACCGAAACCTCGCCGGCGGCGGTGATGAACCCGCTCGATACCGCAGCGTACAACGGCGCGATCGGCGTGCCGATTTCGTCGACCGACGTGGCGATCCGCGACGATGCCGGGATCGACGTGAAGCTCGGTGAGCGCGGCGAACTCTGCATTCGCGGCCCGCAGGTGATGAAGGGCTACTACAACCGGCCGGAAGAAACCGCCAACGTTGTGATGGCCGACGGTTTCCTGCGCACCGGCGACGTGGCGGTGATGGACGAGAAGGGCTTCGTGCGCATCGTCGATCGCAAGAAGGACATGATTCTCGTCTCCGGCTTCAACGTCTATCCGAACGAAGTCGAGGATGTGGTGGCCTTGCATCCCGGCGTGCTGGAAGTCGCCGCCGTCGGCGTGCCGAATGAAAAATCCGGTGAAGCGGTGAAGATCTTTGTCGTCCGGAAAGACCCGGTGCTCACCGCCGAAACGCTGATCGCGCATTGCCGCGAGCACCTGACCGGTTACAAGGTGCCGGGGCAGGTCGAGTTCCGCGACGATTTGCCGAAGACCAACGTCGGCAAGATACTGCGCCGCGAATTGCGCAACGGCACGGCCAAGTAGTTTTTCATCGCAATTCGAGGGGCTGCCCGTTTTTTGGGCGGCCTCCTCAAGCCCCCGTTCCACAAGGCATTTTTCACCGGCTACACAACAAGCGCACAGGCTTATCCACAGATATTGTGCACAAGCGCGCTTCAGCCGGCGGCGTGCCAGACGAGCACGGCGCCGCTGAGCAGCAGCAGGCCATGCAGGCCGCGCGCGAAGGCCGGGCCGCTCAGGCGCCGGTCGATCTTTCTGCCGATTTTCATGCCCAGATAGACGGCCGGCAGCAGGACCAGCGCCGAGCACAGCAGGCGCAGGTCGATCAGCCCGGCGAACGCGCAGAGGACGATCCGCCAGGACGTCGATACGGCAATCATCACCCCCTGCGTGCCGCGAAAAACCGCACGCTCCGTCTCACGATCGCCAAGCCGCGCGTGCAGGAAAGCGGCATAAACGAAGCCGCCGCTGCCGAACAGGCCGCCCAGCACGCCGCCAAACGCTCCGTAGATCCACGCCATGCCATCGGGCAGCGGGCGTGACGGACGTGAGGCTCGCCGGTCGAGCACGCCGCGCAGTCCGTAGAGCGCGACGAAGCCGCCGAGCAGAAAAGCCGTCGCCTGTAGCGGCAGCTGGCTGAGCAGGGCGACGCCGAGCAGCTGGCCGGCCAGCATGCCGGGCAGTAGCCGGCGCAGCGCCGCCGAATCGAGCTGGCGCCGCGCCTGCCAGCCGCGCTGCAGCGAGCCGGCGCAGTCGAGCACGGCGAGCAGGGGAACCACGCGCGCCACCGGCATGACCAGCGCCAGCGGCGCACTGGCGAGCAGCGCCGAGCCGAATCCCATCAGCGAAAAAATGCCGTAGGCGAGGACCAGCACGCCAAACACGCCGGCCAGCGTCGCCGGGCTGTCCGCCGCGAAAAGCAGCTTGCCGAAAAGCTCGTCCATCGAGTCACCTCAAGCGTTCAGGGATGCCTGGCATTCTGGCCGGCGCCGATGTATAACGCCAATATCAAATAAATAGGCGATCCATGCCTTATCGATATGCCAAGCCTTCGCCAGCTCCGCTATTTTCTCGCCGTCGCGGATGCCGGCGGCTTCACGCAGGCCGCCGTCGAACTGTTCATCGCCCAGCCGGCGCTGAGCCGGCAGATCGCGCAACTCGAAAGCGATCTGGGCTTTTCCCTATTCGTGCGCGAAGCGCGCGGCGTGCGCCTGACGCCGGCCGGGCAGCTCTTCCGCGATCGCGTGCAGGGAGTAGAGGCCGCACTGGGTAGTGCCGCCGACGATGCGCGCAGCGTCGATCGCGGGCAGGGCGGCGTGCTGCGCCTGATGCATTCGAGTTCGGTGCCGGTGGCCGGGCCGCTCCTTTCGGCGTTGCAGGAATTTTCGCGAGCGGCGCCGGCCGCACGCGTCGACCTCGATCGTCTTTCCTCCGAAGCGCAGGTCGCGGAAATAGCCGCCGGGCGGGCCGATCTCGGCCTCGTTCGCCTGCCGATCCTGCATCGCCATCCGGCGGTGCGGATTCTGCCGCTCGCCGAGGAGCGCCTGTCGGTCGCGTTGCCGCACGCGCACCGGCTGGCCCGGCGCAAGCAGCTCGCGCTGGCCGAGCTGGCCGGCGAAGCCTTCGTCTCGGCCGTGCACCGCGAGCGCGGCGGGCTCGCCCGGCGCGTCACCGACCTCTGCCTGGAGCGCGGCTTCGTGCCGCGGCTGGCCAGCGTCATTTCGCGCAAGACCTCGATGCTGGCGCTGGTCGGCGCCGGCTTCGGCATTGCCGTCATTCCCGACAGCCTGCGGCATCTGGCGCAGGACGACACGCGCGTCGTACCGCTGCGCGATGCCGATGCCACGGCGCTGACGGCGCTCCTGCTGCCGGCGGCGCCATCGCCGCTGGCGAGCCGTTTCGCGGCACTCTGCCAGGCAGCTTGGGCGCCCTGATCGAGCCCGGAAAAACTGCGCTCGCGGCCGCGCTTGTAGCTCGATTCCATCCGGATATCCGGCGGGGCTTGCCGCTATAATCGCTGCTCCACCGATTTCCGATCGAGGTGCCGCCGTGTCGTACGCGATTGTTTCTTTCTCTCTGCGTTTGCTTGGCGGGCTTGCCGTATCGGCAACGCTCTGCGCAGCAGCCGGCGCCGCCAATCTTCGCCAATTTTCGCCGCAGGGCCAGATCGACCAGCAGGTGCGGGCGAGCGCGATGTTCAGCGCCGACATGGTGCCGCTCGGCCAGCCCGACGCGCCGGCGCCCTTCGAGATCGATTGCGGTGCGGTCAAGGGCCGCGGGCGCTGGAGCGATGCGCGCAGCTGGTCGTATGCGCTGGAGCGTCCGCTGCAGCCCGGCGAGCGTTGCGATTTCCGTTTGAAGGCCGGCCTCAAGGCGGCCAATGGCGAGGCGGTTTCCGGTGAGGCTGGCTACGCATTCTTCGCGCCCGGCCCGTGGCCGCGTTCGCTCACGCCGCGTCCGGGCGGGACGATCGAAGAGGATCAGGCCTTCGTGATCGACGCTTCCGGCGCACTCAAGCGCGAGTCGGTCGAGCGCAACGTCTGGTGCGAGGCCGACGGCGTCGGCAACCGCATCCCCGTACGCATCCTGCCCGATGCGACGCGCAACGAGATTCTCGCTACGCTGCATCGCAGCGTGCAGCCGGGCACCGTGGTGATTTCTTGTGCCGAACGCCTGCCGGCCGGTGCGAAGATGCGCCTGGTCTGGGGCCAGGGCGTCGAGGCGGAAAGCGGCGCTAAGGCGAGCCGCAACGAGAGCTTCCCCTACACCGTGCGCGAACCCTTTCGCGCCAGCTTCAGCTGCGAGCGCGAAAAGGCCTCGGCGCCGTGTTCACCGCTCTCCGATCTGCGTCTCGAATTCTCCGTGCCGGTCGACATCAAGCTCGCCGCCGGCGTTCGCCTCGTCACGCCGGACGGAACGCGCCAGCCGCTCAAGCGCGAAGGCGAAGAAGCGCGCGAGAACACGACGCGCGAGGTCGTTTTCAAGCGCCCCTTCGCGCAGAACGCCGAATTGAAAATCGAGTTGCCATCCGACGTGAAGGACGAGGCTGGGCGCCCGCTGAGCAATGCCGCGAGCTTCCCGCTCAAGCTGCGCACCGGCACGCTGCCGCCGCTCGCCAAGTTTCCCGGCGCCTTCGGCATCGTCGAGTGGAAGGAGGGCGGCGTGCTACCGGTGACGCTGCGCAACGTCGAAGCGCTGTTGCCGGTCGCCAGCCTGCAGGCGGTAGCCGAGGGCGCGCACCGTTTTTCGGCGCAGCGCCTGACCGACGATGCCGAAGTCATCGCCGCGATGCGCGCGCTGGCCAAGTTCGAGCAGCAGACGCGCAAGGTAAAAATCGGCCAGGGCAAGGAGGCGCGCGATTACGACGATCCCTTCTATGCGCGCGAGCTGCCGTTCCTGAAAGGCAAGGCCGGCGTGGCGAGCCGCGCCTTGCCCAAACCCGGCGGCAGCGCCGAGTTCGAGGTGATCGGCATCCCGCTGCAAAAGCCCGGCTACCACATCGTCGAAATCGAAAGCCATCTGCTCGGCGCAGCCCTGCTGGCGACGCCGAAGCCGATGTACGTGCGCAGCGCGACGCTGGTCACCAACATGGCGGTGCACCTGAAGCGCGGCCGGGACAACGCGCTGGTCTGGGTGACGACGCTCGACGGCGGCAAGCCGGTGGCCGGCGCCGAGGTGCGCGTCTCGAGTTGCGACGGCAAGCCGCTGTGGCAGGGGCGCAGCGACAGCGCCGGGCGCGCGCTGATCGATGTCGCGCTGCGCGAAAGCAATTGTGGCGATGCAAGCTTCCTCCTCGCCAGCGCGCGTCTCGGCGAGGACTACAGCTTCGTGCGTTCGGACTGGAACGAGGGTATCGAACCCTGGCGTTTCGGCGTCGAAACCTGGGGCGAATACGAAGCGCGCAAAATTCACACGATCTTCGACCGCACGCTGCTGCGCGCCGGGCAGACCGTTTCGATGAAGCACGTCGCGCGCGAGCGCAACAGCCGTTCGTTTAACTATCCGAATGCGCAGACGTTGCCGAAGGAACTCGTCATCCGCCACGAAGGCAGCAACGACGAATTCCGTCAGCCGCTGGCCTGGGATGCGCGCGGCGTCGCGACCAGCCAGTGGAAGATTCCCGACTCCGCCAAACGCGGCACCTACCAGGTCGAGTTACGAGGAGGAGCACGCGGCGGGGATGGTGGCGAGAGCGGCAGCGCCGTGACCGGCGACTTCCGCGTTTCCGACTTCCGTCTGCCGGTCTTTGCCGGCAGCGTGCAGGGCGTGCCGGCGCGGCAGGTGGCGCCGAAGGAAGTGCCGCTCGTGCTCGGCCTCTCCTTCCTCAACGGCGGTGCGGCGAAAGGGGCGAAGGTCGAGGTCTCGGCCACCGTCCGGCCGCGCTGGCCGGAGTACAAGAATTTCGAGGGCTTCCACTTCCTCGTCGATTTCGACGAGCAGGGGCGCTCGGCCTTTGCCGTCGACGACGGCCGCGAGCGCGAACAGCTGGTCGCCGACAAGCTGCCGGCGACGCTCGATCATGCCGGCTCCGCCAAACTCGCCGTGCCGCTGCCGGCGAAGATCAAGGGGCCGAGCGAGCTCTATGCCGAGATGACTTTCGCCGACCCGAACGGCGAGATCCAGACCCTGCACGGCTCGATCGAGCTGTCGCCGGCCGCCGTCGTGGCCGGGATTCGCGTCAAGGACTGGGTGTCGGTCAAGGAAAGCGGCGCCGTCGAGGTCGTCGTGCTCGATACGCAGGGCAAGCCGCTCGCCGATGTGCCGGTGAAGGTGAGCGCCAAGCGCCGCATCGACTACTCGCACCGCAAGCGCATCGTCGGCGGCTTCTACGCCTACGAGCACCACACCGAGTTCAAGGACATGGGCGAGGTGTGCCGCGGGCGCAGCGATTCGCGCGGCAAGCTCGCCTGCGAGGTGAGCGCCGGCGAGCCGGGCAACGTCTACCTGCTCGCCGAAACGAAGGACAAGGACGGCAACGTCGTCTATGCCGGCACCAGCTACTGGGTGTCGGGCGGCGGCGATCTGTGGTTCACCGCCGGCAATCAGGACCGCATCGACGTGATCCCCGAGAAGCGCAGCTATGCGCCGGGCGACACGGCGCGCCTGCAGATACGCACGCCGTTCCGCGAAGCCACGGCGCTGGTCTCGGTCGAGGCCGGCGGCATCATCGACAGCCTGGTCGTGCCGCTCTCGCGCTTCAAGCCGGTGATCGAGCTGCCGGTGAAGGGCGAGTGGGGGCCCAACGTCTTCGTCTCCGTGCTCGCCGTGCGCGGCCGCGTGCAGCCGCTCAAGTGGTACTCGTTCTTCCAGTGGGGCTGGCGCGAGCCGGCCGGCTGGTTCAAGGAGTGGTGGAACCCGCTGCAGCCGACGGCGATGGTCGACCTCGCCAAGCCGGCGTACAAGCTCGGGCTGGCGAGTATCGATGTCGGCGTCGATGCCTTCAAGCTGAAAGTTGAGGTGACGCCCGAGAAGCCCGACTACCGCCCGCGCGACACGGCGCAGGTGAAAATCAAGGTGACGCAGCCCGACGGCAAACCGGTGCCGGCCGGCAGCGAGATTGCCTTCGCCGCGGTCGATCAGGCGCTGCTCGAACTGCGCCCGAACGAAAGCTGGAAGCTGCTCGACGCCATGCTGCAGCGGCGCGCCTATCAGGTCGAAACGGCGACCGCGCAATCGCAGGTAATCGGCAAGCGCCACTTCGGCAAGAAGGCCGTGCCGCCCGGCGGGGGCGGCGGGCGCGCGCCGGCGCGCGAGCTGTTCGACACGCTCTTGCTGTGGAACCCGCGCGTCGTGCTCGATGCGAGCGGCAGTGCGACGCTCAGCGTGCCGATCAACGATTCGCTGACCGAGTTCAAGCTGGTTGCCGTGGCCGATGCCGGCACTGGCCTGTTCGGCACCGGCAGCGCCAGCCTGCGCACCAGGCAGGATCTGCAACTGATCTCCGGCCTGCCGCCGCTGGTGCGCGAGAAGGACCGCTACAGCGCGCTGCTCACCCTGCGCAACGGCACGGCGAAGGCGATGAGCGTGAGCGTCTCGGCCAAGGCGGGCGAACGCGCGCTGGAAACCAAGGAGGTGAAGCTCGACGCCGAAAGCGCCGCCGAACTCGTCTGGCCGGGCGAAGCGCCCGAGGGTGCAACTTCGCTCGTCTGGGAGTTCGACGCCGCCGAAAAAGGCGGCGCCGGCAAGGACCGCCTGCGCATCACGCAGCAGGTCGCGCCGGCCGTGCCGGTCACCGTGCAGCAGGCGAGCTTCGCGCGCGTCGAAGGCAAGCTGGAAATCCCCGCCGCCGTGCCGCCCGGCGCGGTGAGTGGAAAAGCCGGCCCGCTCGGCGGCATCGAGGTCGGCCTCTCGGCGAAACTGTCGACGCCACCGCCGGGCCTCAAGCGCTTCTTCGAGGAATATCCCTTCATCTGTCTAGAACAGAAAACCTCGGTCGCCATCGGCCTGCGCGATAGCGCGCGCTGGCAGCAGGTCGTCGAAGCGCTGCCGACCTACCTCGACGCCAACGGCCTGGCGCGCTACTTCCCCGGTGAAAGCGCCGGCAACGCCGGCAGCCCGGCGCTCACCGCCTACCTGCTCGACGCCAGCCACGCCGCCGGTTTCGCCGTCCCGCCGGAACTCGCGCAGCGCATGGAGCGTGGCCTCGCCGCCTTCGCCGAGGGGCGCATCAAGCCCGAGCACTGGTCGCCGCAGGCCGACCTCATTGTGCGCAAGCTGAGTGCGCTCGAGGCGCTGACGCGGCGCGGCGGGCAGCCGCTCTCGGCGATCTCCAGCCTCGAAATCGAACCGCTGCGCCTGCCGACTTCTGCGCTGATCGACTGGTATCTCGTCGTCAAGCGCCTGCCGGCGTTGCCCGAGCGCGCGGCAAAGCTCACCGCCGTCGAGCGCGAAATCCGCAATCGTCTCTCCTACATCGGCGGGCGCCTCGCCTTCACCAGCGAGCGTTCCGATTACTGGTGGTGGCTGATGGTCAGCGGCGATGCCAACGCCTTCCGCCTGATCGAAGCGGTGCTCGACGACCCGGCCTGGAAGGACGATCTCCCCGCCCTCGTGCAGGGCGCCATGCTGCGCCAGCAGCGCGGCCGCTGGCTGACCACCGTGGCCAACGTCTGGGCGACGATCGCCCTCGACAGGTTCGGCGGCAAGTTCGAGCGCGATGCGGTGAGCGGCAGCACGCAGGCTCTGCTCGGCAACGGCGCGGCGCAGCGCTTCGCCTGGCCTGGCAAAACCGACGAAGCCAACAAGCTGCTGCTGCCGTGGCCGGCCAAAGCCGCTGCCACCGACAAGCTGCAACTCATCCACGAAGGCAGCGGCAAGCCGTGGGCCGCGCTGCAGGTGCTGGCCGCCGTGCCGGTCAAGGAGCCGCGCGCCAACGGCCTGCGCGTCACGCGCGAAGTCACGCCGGTACAGGAGAAGCAGAGCGGCAAGGTCAGTCGCGGCGACGTCTGGCGCGTGCGCCTCACGGTCGAGTCGGATCAGGAAATGTCGTGGGTCGTGCTGAACGACCCGATCCCCGGCGGCGCGCGCATCCTCGGCGAAGGCGACGGCCGCGATTCGCATATCGCCGCCATCGGCGAGCGCGAAGGCGGTCGGGCATGGCCGGCTTATGTCGAACGCACCTTCAGCGCCTGGCGCGCCTATTACGCCTACGTGCCGCGCGGCAAGTTCACCATCGACTACACCCTGCGCCTGAACAACGCCGGCGAATTCTCGCTGCCGGCGACAAGGGCAGAAGCGATGTATGCGCCGGAGGTGTTTGGCGAAGTGCCGAACGGGAAGGTGGTGGTGGGCGAGTAGCGATGCTCTGGAAGGCGCGTCAATTGGTGTTCTGTAAGGTGAGATGCCTGGAGAGTGGCGTATTTGTTGGCTCGCAGGCGTGTTGTGCTGTGGTGGTTTGCGCGGCGCGGGCGATTATGCTCAGTGGGTACGCGTGCTATAGTGCCCGAACGGCTGCACAAGAGGGCTGCGGCGCCGGGTTGGCAAATGACGGTTTTGCAGGAATTTTTAGGCCCCACTAAATTCGGGAACCCCCATGATTCGATTCAGTTTTGTGCCAAGTGCCGTGAGCATATACGTCACGATTGACGGAATGTTTTCCGTCATGACGCAAAACATTCCGTCGTTTAGGCAGCAGACTTTACGTTCGGCCCCATTAGCATGTCACCGTCCAGGGCGGGTTCTGGTAGTCCGGAATCGCAAGCGGCTTCGACACGACGACCGGCTGAATCACTACGCCAGGCGCGATGTACTGCAACCGCTCCGGTTGTTTTTCAGCAGCGGTGCGCCGCGCTTCCATCAGCATCGCCGTCAATTCCTGCGGCGTCTTCGAAATCCAAGGGCCGTGGCCTTTGCAGTCACGCGGAGAATTCCGCCAGCACAGCACGCCGTCAACAATCTCTTCTTCGTAAACCATGGTTCGCTTTCCTTTCTGGCCCACCTGGGGCCGAACTAATCATTCCACCGGACCTGCGCAAAAATCCGCGCAGGCCGGTGAATTCAGACGTTGAGGCTGTAGAAAAAGTCGATTTGTAAAAAACACACCTGCCATGACCAAAAACCGACCTTCACAATCGCGCTGTATTAGACGATCACGTCTTCTGGAATGGTTTGACCACCCCAGAAAT
>Ga0307509_10000087_pt1 | contig 126631 bp, 98 predicted proteins | sample 10_EM_MG_FD_202245 | JGI IMG/M metagenome (GOLD analysis project Ga0307509, IMG submission 202245) | Populus trichocarpa ectomycorrhiza microbial communities from riparian zone in the Pacific Northwest, United States - 10_EM | ecosystem: Host-associated > Plants > Roots > Unclassified | place... | reverse complement strand
AGCGAGGTCCAGCGAGGTCCAGCGAGGTCCAGCGAGGTCCAGCGAGGTCCAGCGAGGTCCAGCGAGGTCCAGCGAGGTCCAGCGAGGTCCAGCGAGGTCCAGCGAGGTCCAGCGAGGTCCAGCGAGGTCCAGCGAGGCCCACCGAGGCCCTGGGCGCGAACCGATTGCGGTTCCATCAATCCCGCTGGCGAACGAAGGTTCGCCAGCGCTCGCCGGCGCGCAGCCTCATCGCTTCAGCGCCGCGCGGGGATCGCGAGGCCGCGGATCACGGCGGGGCGAGCGACGAACGTCTCGAACGCGCGCGCGACATGCGCGAAGTCGTCGAATCCGACGAGCGCCCGCGCGCCATAGAACTCGATGAGGCCGCGGATCCACGGGAACGTCGCGATGTCGGCGATCGTGTAAGCCTCGCCGAGGATCCAGGCGCGGTCGGCGAGCCTGCCGTCGAGCACGCCGAGCAACCGCCGCGCCTCGGCGACGTAGCGGTCGCGCGGTCGCTTGTCCTCGTAGTCCTTGCCGGCGAACTTGTGGAAGAAGCCGACCTGTCCGAACATCGGACCGATGCCGGCCATCTGGAACATCAGCCACTGCAGGGTCTCGTAGCGGCCCGCGGCGTCGCCGGGGATCAGCTGGCCGGTCTTCTCGGCGAGGTAGAACAGGATCGCGCCGGACTCGAACAGCGCCAGGGGGCGGCCGCCGGGGCCGTCGGGATCGAGGATCGCCGGGATCTTGTTGTTGGGGTTGAGCGACCGGAACGCTGGCGACATCTGGTCCTGGCTATCGAAGCTCACCAGGTGCGGCTCGTAGGGCAGGCCGATCTCCTCGAGCATGATGGAGACCTTCACACCGTTGGGCGTCGGCAGCGAGTAGAGCTGGAGCCGGTCGGGGTGCTGGGCAGGCCACTTCTGGGTGATCGGAAACGAGGTGAGGTCGGTCATGCGAGTCCTTGCGCGAGGCGTGGGGAGCGTACGCCGACCGTTGCAGCACGGCGAGTCATGGAGACGAACCTTCACGCGACGCGCGCGTATCGGAGGCCGGGGCCGGCTCGCTTGAGCTCGTCTGGGCCGACAGCCGGAGCGTCGTGGACTCGGTGCGTCGTAACGCGATCATCGAGCGCGGCGCTCGCGGGTGCGTCGGTGTGCGTCGGCCGCCGGGACAGGCCAGACTGAGGATCTTTGACGCAATGCAAGACTCGGCATGCGCGACATCACGCCTGGCGGTGCATGCTTCCTGACCAGACCCGGTGCGAGCTGGTAGCCGTCTTACGGAACCGGGTCACGGCGTAGCCGCGGGTGCGGCTCGAAGCGCAAATAGCTAATCGCACCGCAAATCAGCTTTATCTGTCATCGGTCCTGCGCTATATGGGATCCACTTTAAGACCACCGTCTGTTTCAGCAGCATGCGGTATGTACCACTTACATGCCAGCCAGCTGTACGTGAAGGTGCCGACGGTCATGCTGGCGTGCGTGCGCCAGTGCGCTCATGCAGGAGATGACACAAGTGACGCAGAATCCGACGACAGCGTATCGATGTGATGAGCAAAACTCGCAGCACCGCCCGCGCTGGTGGGTGCCTACCGGCGCGCGCGCGCTGGGCTGCGCGATCGCCCTGGCGGTGATGTTGCTCGCGGGCAATGCCCGCGCCGCGGACTGGGGCGTCAATACCACCTCATCGAGCAGCGTGCAGTTCTTCGTGCACGGCGCGGACTGGGCGGATCTGCACTATCAGGTCAACGGCGGCGGCCAGCTCAACGTGCGCATGACCCCGAGCGGCACCAATCACTCGTATGACGTCACCGGGCTGGCCAACGGCAACGTCGTTCGCTACTTCTTCACGGTCGGGCTGTCGACCGGCGCGATCGATACGGCATGGACGAGCCTCACGTTCTCGTCGACGACCACCACGCCGCCACCGTCGGGTGGCTGGGCCGTGGTCTGGGAGGATACGTTCGATGGCAGCGGCCAACCGAACAGCGCCAACTGGAACTACCATGTTGGCAACGGCTTCAATCCGGGGCTCCAGGGATTTCAGGGCTGGGGCAACGGTGAGTGGGAATGGTATCGGCCGGAGAACTCGTTCCGGCAGAATGGCAACCTGGTGATCCGCGCCGACTACGCGACGACCGCCACGGTGATCGCCGGCCGCAACTGGTTCCAGCGCTCGGGCCGGCTCACCACCAAGGGCAAGCGCTCGTGGCAATACGGGCGTATCGAGGCCCGGATCGCGATGCCGAACGCATTTGGTACGTGGCCGGCGTTCTGGATGATGGGCGACAGCTGCGACGACACGGTCACCACCGACTTCGCGGCGCCGATCGACCGGTTCGATACCATGGCGTCCAACTGGTCGAGCTGCGGCGAGGTCGACATCATGGAGCATCGCAACACCGAGACCGTCACGTTTCAGAACCTGTTCTGGGACTCGCGCACCGGGCTATTTCCGTGGGCCGACGGCCAGAACAACCAGCAGCCGAACCAGGCGACCGCGGGCGACGTCAGCCAGTTCCACCTCTACACGATCGAATGGGACGCCAACCAGATCCGCTGGTACATCGACCGCGACACCCGGGCCACGCCGGTGCACACCGTCGATATCACGGCGAGCAACAAGGAAGAGTTCCGCAAGCCATTCCACATCATCTTGAACCTGGCGATCAGCGGCCAGTTCACCGGCTTCGCGGAGCCCGACCGCGCGATCTTCCCACTGACCATGGCCGTCGACTACGTCCGGGTCTGGCAGCGCCAGTAGCGCCCTGCCGGCGCGCGCCACGCCGAGCGCGAGATACCGGCATGGCGTCGCCCGCGATGAGGTGCACCCGGACGACTCGTCGCTGCATCCCAGCTGCCATCGGCTAGCAACACTTGTTCACACGGTGGCCAGAGATGCCGAAACATCAGTCGTCCATCGTGGTCAGGTTCCGGGAGGCAGCCATGGAAAGCCAGATGATTGGTCGAGGGGGGGCAGCAGGCGCGGCGGCACCGCGAGTCGAGAGCTTCGCGGTGCCGGGCGCTCGTCTGTACGTGGAGACCCGCGGCTCGGGGCCGCTCCTTGTGTTCATCGTCGGTGGCAACGGCGATGCGGCGGTGTTCGGTCCGGTCGCCGCTGCGCTCGCCGCGACATTCACGGTCGTGACCTATGACCGGCGCGGGTTCGCGCGGAGCCCGCTTGATGGGGCGTTCGACGCCGCCGCTCGGATCGCGGTGGACGCCGACGACGCGGCGCGCGTGATCGAGCACTGCGCGGGCGGTCCGGCACACGTTTTCGGCTCGAGCTCCGGTGCGATCGTGGGGCTCGATCTGGTGGCCCGCCATCCGGACCGCGTTCGTACCCTGGTGGCGCACGAGCCGCCGATGGTGACGCTGCTGCCCGACGCCGCCACCTGGCTCGCGCTGTTCGACGACGTGTACGCCACGTACGTCGCGTTCGGGGTGCCCGCCGCGATGGCGAAGTTCTACGCTGGCGTCGGCTTGCAAGGCCCGCGCGAGCCTTCGGCCGGGATGGCGCTGCCGCCTCCGCTCGCCGAGATGCTCGCGCGGATGCCGGTCAACCAGGCGTTCTGGCTCGAGCACGAGCTGCGGTCGTATCCGCGGTTCGCGCCGGACCTGGACGCGCTGCGCGCGGTGGCCGGGCAGCTCGTGCTCGCGGTCGGCCGCGAGCCACCCGAGGCGCCGCTGGCCCGGCCGGCGCGGCTGCTCGCGGCGGCGCTCGAGGTTCCGGTGGTCGAATTTGCCGGCGGGCACGTTGGCTATCTCACCGCGCCGGGCGAAGTCGCGGCGCAGCTCGCCGCGCGGCTCACCGACCGCTGATCAGCCGGGCAACAGCCACTGCTGGGCCGCGGTCGCGTTGCAGTCCCACAGCTGGACCTGCGTGCCGTCCACGGTCGAGCTCGACGGATCGTCGAGACAGCGGCCCGACTGCGGGTTCACCAGGGCCCCGGTCGCGGGGTTCCAGCTCCACTGCTGAGCGCCGGTGGCGTTGCAGTCCCACAGCTGGATCTTCGTCCCGTTGGCGGTGCCGCTCGACGTCACGTCGAGGCACTTGCCGGCGACGCGTAGCGTGCCGTCGCCCGGCACCTGCCAGGTCTGGGCCGCGGATGCGTTGCACGTCCAGATCTGGATCGGGGTGCCGTTGTCGGTGCCAGCGGCGTTGTCGTCGAGGCACTTGCCGGCGATACCGGCGCTGATCGCCCCGGTGGGGACGCCACCGGCGGCATAGACCTCCAGCTCGTAGATTCGCGTGGCGCTGTTGCCGTTGTTGGTCGGGGTGAGGCTACGGAGCCGCACGAACCGCGCCGTCCTCGTCGAGACCGGATGGTAGGTCCGGCTCGACCGCGATCCGGTCACGCTGACCGCGGTGGTCCAGGTCGCGCCGTCGAGGCTGGTGTCGATGGCGAACGCGCCGGTGTTCCAGCCGGTGGTCTCGCCGCCGAGTCCCGCATGCTTGACCACGAAGCTGCCCACCGTCTGGTTGGCGCCGAGGTCGACCTGCAGGCTGGCGCCGGCGACGACCGAGCACCACTTGCTGTTGTTGGCGACGCTGGCATCGACGGCCTTGTCGGGTGATTCCGCCGCCGCGCACGACGCCGAGGCGGTGACCGCATGGCCGCGCGCCAGGTCGGCGCCCAGCGTCGGTGCCACGGGCGGCTGCGTGCCGCCGTCGGCGAAGCTCGGTGGGACGTCGGTGGCGCCGGTGCCCCAGGCGCCCGGGGTGGCGGCCATGGTGTAGACCAGCGAGCCGCCGGCGGCGAGGTCCGGATAGCGGACCCAGCTGTGGGTCGTCGCCGCGCCGTTGACGGCCACGCCCTGCACCGCGGCGTTGGTCGCGCTGACGCCCGTGGCGGTGATGGTGATGTTGCCCGCGGCGCGCTGGATCAGGATCGATGGAAACGCCGGTCCGTGCAGCGCGAGCGTGTCTGCACCCGGCGTCACGGGATACATGCCGAGCGCGGCCCACACGTACCACGCCGAGGTGGCGCCGAGGTCGTCGTTGCCGGGTAGCCCGCCGGCGCTGGTGTTGAAGCCCTCGGACATGACCTTGTGCACGGCGCGCGCGGTGCCGGCCGGGTTCCGGGCGAAGTGATAGGCCCACGGCACGCCGTGCTCGGGCTCATTGCCAATGTAGAAGAACGGCGTCGTCAGGCCGCCGTTGACCTGGGTGAAGTGATGGTCGAGCCGCTGATTGGCGGTGTCCGGGCCGCCCATCAGATCGATCAGCGCCGCGAAGTTGTAGGTGACCATCCAGGTGTATTGCGCAGCGTTGCCCTCGGTGTAGCCGGCGTTGCTCGCCGGATCGACCGGCCACGCGAACGTGCCATCGGAGTTGTGCGGGCTGATGAACGACGACTCGGGGTTCCACACGTTGCGCCACCACTGCGCGCGGGTCATGTACGTCGCGGCCATCGCGGTGTTGCCGAGCGCCTTGGCGAACTGGCCCACGGCGAAGTCCGACGCCGAGTACTCCAGCGAATCGGACGGATCCTCGACGATGAAGTGCCGCGAGGTGTAGCCGGCCTGGCGACCGCGGATCGCGCCGCCCTGGGTCGTGCCACCGTTGGAGCTGTTGTTCATCAGCGTCAGCGCGGCGGCGGTATCGAAGTCGCGCACGCCGAACGCGTACGCCGAACCGACGATGATCGGCCCGGGGTCACCGGTCATCACGAACGCCTCGGCGTTCGCCTGCGACCACTTGGGCAGAAGGCCGCCCTGCTGGCCGTCGAGCACCATCGACTTCACGATGTCGGTCATCACGTCCGGGGCCACGAGCGCCATCAGCGCGGCCCACGATCGGTAGATGTCCCAGCCGGAGTAGTTCTGATACACGGTCATGCCGGTCGCGGTGTGAACCGCGTTGTCGAAGCCTTTGTACTGGCCATTGACGTCGCTGGCCACGTTCGGGCTCGAGAACGCGTGATACAGCGCGGTATAGAACTTCTCCAGATCATCGGCGCTGCCGCCGGTGACCTGGACGCGGTTGAGCATGGCGTTCCACGCGCTGTCCGCGGCGGTGCGGCGGGCGTCGAAGTTGAAGTCCGGGCTCTCGGCGGCCAGGTTTGCGCTCGCATTGGCGATGCTGACATACGACAGCGCCACGGTGAGCTGGACGACCGCGTTGGACGTGGTGTCGAACGTCACGTAGCCGCCGGTGTTGGTCCCGCTGACCGAGCCCGAGCCGGCAGAGATCGTGCTGCCGGACCAGGTGCCGTGGGCGGTCGGGGTACGATCGAACGCGATCGCGAAGAAGATCGGATAGGTCTTGGCGGATCCGCAGAACCCACCGGCCAGGACCTGACCGGTGATCGACGAGCCCGAGATCGTCACCGAGCCCGCTCGATTGCCGGTCGCGCTGCGGCTCGCATTGACGAGGAGCTGCGCGGTCGTGGTCCCCGGATAGCTGAGCCGGAACATGCCGGTGCGGAGCGTCGCGGTCAGCTCGACGGTCGTCGCGTAGCGGTCCAGCACCGTGCGGTAGTAGCCGGCCACTGCCGATTCGTTGGCCTTGGTGAACGCGGAGGCGTAGCTGGTCCACGACGTGCCAGGCGAGGCGCCGAGCGCGCCGGTGATCGGCAGGATGTTGACATCTTCATCGTTGGGACAGCCGGCGCCATCGAAGTGGGTGAGGCTGAAGTCTTCGATCGTGTTGTCGTTGAACCGGTAGCCCGATGGTGACGCGGTGGGCGTGTCCGGTCCGAGCTGGATCATGCCGAACGGCAGGACCGGCCCGGGATACGTGCTGCCACCGGCGCCGCCCGGCACCGGATTGGGCGAATTGCTGTCGTCGGTTCCGATGAATGGATTGACGTGCGGAGTCAGCGCGAGCACGGCAGCGGGCTGTGCCACCAGCTCGAGGTGCGCTTCGCTGGTCGCGATGCTGTCGTCGGGATGGTCGAGGTCGTCACGACCACCGGGGGTGGTGACGCAGGCGCCGAGGCGCAGGGCAAGTGCGATGGTGGCTGAGCATCGAAGAACGCGCACAGATGACCTCCAGGAAGGGTGGCATCGACACGCACCGAGATCCGGGGCGTGTGCCGGTCAGGCGCTGCATCGTGAGTCGTTGGTCGTGTGAGACACAAGGCCGCGAACGTGCGACTGAGACTCACTTAGTCGTGCCGCAGTGCGCCGAGCCCGCTCAGCTCGGTGGCAGATCGACGGTTCGAGGTGGCCACGTAACGTGGCACACGAGGCGATTCAAGAACTGTAGATCACGAACGGCGACGTCGACTCCCTCCTTGTCCTCGACCTTGACCGCCGTCGACCAGGCGCCCCGGAATCCGCCCATTGATCGACAGGCTTCAGGCGCGGCCGCGGACCAGATCGATCAGGCGGCCGAGCACGCGCTCGCCGTCGGCGCGTACGCCGTTGTGCTCGAGCTCGTTCGTGATCCATGGACGCAGTCCGCGGATCGCGGCGGCCGTCTCCTCGGCGAACGTGCGCTCGACGTAGAGATCGTTCACGTAGATCGTCGCCGCGACGGGGACGTCATTGCGGCGGAGCTGATCGGCGTCGTACACCCGGGGCCAGGCGTGCTCGGCGATCAGCTCCGCGGCCGCGGCCTGTGGCCGCAGCGCGCCGTAGTCTTCCCACATCCAGGGAAACACGTGCTCGGCCGTGAAGTAGCCCTCGGCGGCGATCTCGTCGGGCAACAGGCGGGCGGCCGACCACCGCGTGGGCACCCCGTCGGCATACGACGACTCGTGCAGCGTGGCATAGATCGGATTGCGCGCGAACCGCACCGCGGTTTCGACGTCGTGGAGGAACCCGGGCGAGCCGAACGGCAGCTCGAGCGTGTGGTGCAGGGTCTCGAAGCCGGCGCTGTCGCCGAGCGCGATCCCGAGCTGGCGGAACCGCCGCGCGGTGAGGCGATCGCCCGACGGCAGCCGGACGTCCTCCGCCTCGAGCCGCTGCACGATCTGGCGCGCGCGTGCGCGATCGTGGGGGTAGCGCTCGAAGTAGGCGCGGTTCTTCTCGACGAGCCGCACGTAGGTCGCGCGATAGATGTCGTCGACCGGGCGGCCGATCGGCGACAGGCCCCCGGTGATGAACGCCTCGCGGAGCCCGTCGGGTGCGATCGAGAGATAGGTCATGGAGACGAAGCCGCCGAAGCTCTGGCCGAGCAGGCTCCAGCGATCCACGCCGAGCTCGCGGCGGATCACCTCGGCGTCGCGCACGATCGAGTCGGCGCGGAAGTGGGTCAGGTACTCGGCCTGCGCGTGGGGCGTGTCGCCCGGGAGCTGGCTGCCGACGGGGCTCGACCGCCCGGTGCCGCGTTGATCGAGCAGCAGCACGCGGTAGTCGGTGAGCGCCCGCTTCATCCAGCCGGACGGCGGGCTGGTCGGCCGCACCGCCTCGAACCCGGGGCCGCCCTGGAGGAAGACCAGGTACGGACGGTCGATCCCGTCGGGGGCGGCGACCTCGCGGGTGAACACGGTCAGCATGCGGCCATCGGGCGCGCCGTGACGCAACGGGACGGTGTGCTCTCGCTCGGTGAGGATCGCGCCAGGGACTCGGTAGGTGACGGTCATCGCGGCGACGATAGCGTATGCGTCTCGCGATTCGAAGCTAGCTCGGCGGTCGAGCAGGCGATCGGTGGCCCGGTGGTGCCGCGGATCGTCGCTCGCAGACCGCCGGCGCCGTCTTCGACGCCGCATCGAGGGCGCCGCGGCGCCGGAGGTGCTGCCGGGACGTCGTGCCGGGACGTCGTGCCGGGACGTCGTGCCGGGACGTCGTGCCGGGACGTCGTGCCGGGACGTCGTGATGATCGGCCTGGCGCCCGGCAGCGGACCCGGCGATCGGAGTAGATATGATTCTATGATCAGGCCTCTGCGGTCGTGTCGGTTCGCCCTGCTCGCGCTCCCCGTGCTCGCCTGCGCGGTTACCGGAGGGGGACCGCCCGCGCCGTCCGCGCCGGCACCCGCGGCGCTCGACGACGCCGAGCGCGCGATCGCCGGCGCCGTCGATCGCCAGAACCCCGAGGCGCTGGCCCTGCTCGAGCAGATCGTCAACATCAACAGCGGCACGATGAACTTCGACGGCGTGCGGCGCGTGGGGGCGGTGCTGCGCGCGGAGCTCGATGCGCTGGGCTTCACCACGCGCTGGGTCGATGGTGCCGGGTTCGGCCGCGCCGGGCACCTCGTGGCCGAGCACGCGGGGACCGGGCCGCGCGTCCTGCTCATCGGTCACCTCGACACCGTGTTCGAGCCTGCCAGCCCGTTCCAGCGCTTCGAGCGGCTGAGCGAGACCTCCGCGCGAGGCCCCGGCATCATCGATATGAAGGGTGGCGATGTCATCATCGTGCACGCGCTCAAGGCGCTGAAGCAGGCGGGGACGCTGGACCGGATGACCATCGCCGTGGTCATGAACGGCGACGAGGAGCACCCGGGGGAGCCGCAGGCGGAGGCGCGGCGGGCGCTGGTCGAGGCGTCGCGCGGCGCGATCGCGGCGATCGGGTTCGAGGACGGCGATGGCGATCCCCGCACGGCGAACATCGCGCGGCGCGGCACCTCGGCGTGGACGCTGCGCACCACCGGCACGCCGGCGCACTCGTCGCAGATCTTCCGCGACGACGTCGGGGCCGGCGCGATCTACGAGGCGGCGCGGGTACTCGAAGCGTTCCGCGTGCGGCTCGCGAGCCAGCGCTATCTCACCTTCAACCCCGGGGTCGCGCTGGGCGGCACCGCCGTGGCACTCGATGGGCCGCAGAACCAGGGGACTGCATCCGGAAAGACCAACGTGGTCGCCAAGGCGATGGTGGTCCAGGGCGATCTGCGCACCCTGTCCCCGGACCAGCTCGAGGCGGCGAAGACCGTGATGCGCGAGGTCGCTGCGCGGCCGCTACCGCACACCAGCTCCGAGATCGAGTTCCTGGATGGCTATCCGCCGATGGCACCCACCGAGGGGAACCACCGGCTGCTGGCGCTCTACGACACCGCGAGCCGGGACCTCGGTCTGGGCGCGGTCGTCGCCGCGGATCCCTCGAAGGCGGGCGCTGCCGACGTCTCGTTCGTCGCCGGCCTGGTCCCGATGGCGCTCGACGGGGTCGGGCTCGCCGGCACCGATGATCACACGGCCAAGGAGACCGCGGACCTGCGGATGCTGGCGCCGCTCACCAAGCGCGCGGCGCTGTTGTTGTACCGCCTGGGTCGGTGAGTCCTCGAGCCGGCACTCGAGCCGCCGGAGCGCGAACTGGCTCCAACGCCAGGATAAGACGTCGCGCTGACCACGCGGGCTCGATCATCCCTTCGCTGTTGCGCGCTCGATCCAGTCAGGGATCCATGCGCGCAAGTCGGCCGAGTGCCGGCGTCGGTTATCCGGTCGGAGCTTCGCACCCTCGTATCGCAGCGGCGTTCCTTCGCCGCGTATCGGCATTCCTCGACGGTGCTACGAGTCTCCCGCCAAGGTCGGGACGGGTCAGCGCGAGGGTGCGCGCGCCAGATGAGCAACTACGCCCGCAAGCCGCCCACGCGATCCTCGTCGAGGAACCGCGCTACGTGAGCGGCATTGCAACTGGCTCGTCGTCGGCCCGTCGTCAGGCGTCCTCGCCGGCCGGCGAATTGCCGACCAGCGCGCGCAGGATCCGGCCTTCGAGCTCGGCGACCTCGGCTGACCCGCGCTCGCGTGGACGAGGCAGATCGACGGCGATATCCATCGCGAGCTCTCCGTCCTCGACGATCAGCACGCGATCCGCCAGGGTCACGGCCTCGGCGACGTCGTGAGTCACCATGACCGCGGTGAAGCCCTGGTCCAGCCAGACGCGCTCGAGCAACCGCTGCATCGAGATCCGGGTCAGCGCATCCAGCGCGCCGAGCGGCTCGTCGAACGCGAGCGCCCGCGGCCGGCTGATCAGGGCGCGCGCGAGCGCGACCCGCTGCTTCTGCCCGCCCGATAGCACCGTGGGCCAGTCGCTGCCCCGGGTGTCGAGCCCGACGCTGCGCAGGGCGTCGAGCGCGCGCTGGCGGCCCACGGGGGAGCTCCGGGTCTCGCCGAGGCCGACCTCGACATTGGCTAGCACCGACGCCCACGGCAACAGCCGGGGCTCTTGAAACATGATGCGCACGGCGGTGCGATCGGGCGACAGCTCCGCGCGATCGCCGAACCAGAACTGCCCGCCCGACGGCTGGTCAAGGCTCAACAGTAGGCGCAGCAGCGTGCTCTTGCCGCAGCCGCTGCGGCCCACGATCGCCACGAACTGCCCGGCGGGCACGAAGAAGTCGAGACCGCGGAGCACCTGGTGGGTGCCGAACGACTTCGCCAGCGCCTGGGCCGTGATCGCGAGCCCCCGGGTGGGCACCGGCGCCGAGGCGCCCCACGGCACCCGCGGCGCGACGTGGTCGATCCCGGGTTCGCGTTGTGAGCCGAGTCGTGGAATCGCGTGGGCGAGCATGTTCGACCTCATGGTTTGTGAAACGCCGGGTGCCAGCCGAGGCAGCTGCGCTCCAGCAAGCGCGCCGTGCTATCCGCCAGCTTGCCGAGCAGCGCGTAGATCAGGATGCTGAGCACCACCACGTCGACCCGCAGGAACTCTCGCGCCTGCATCGCCATGTAGCCGATTCCGGACGATGCGGCGATCGTCTCGGCGACGATCAGCGTCAACCACATGATGCCCAGTGCATAGCGCAGCCCGACGAAGATCGCGGGCAACGCGCCGGGAAGATAGATCCGCCAGAACAGCGCGGCCGGCGTCATGCCGTAGGTCCGGCCCATCTCGACCAGCTGGGCGTCGACCGTGCGAATGCCGTGCTGCGTGTTGACGTAGATCGGAAAGAACACCCCGAGCGCGACCAGGAAGATCTTGGCGGTCTCGTCGATGCCGAACCACAGGATCACCAGCGGGATCAGCGCGAGGTGGGGGATGTTGCGGATCATCTGCAGGGTACTGTCGAACACCCGCTCCGAGCATCGCGACAGCCCACTGGCGAGCCCGAGCGCGAACCCGATGCCGCCGCCGATCGCCAGACCGACGATCGCGCGCCAGAAGCTGACCCAGATGTTCGTGACGAGCTCGCCGGTGCGCAGCAGCTGCCAGCCGGCGAGCCCCACGTCGCTCGGGCTGGGCAGGATGCGTCCGGGTAGCACGCCCGCAGACGACAGCAGCTGCCACGCCGCGATGACGCCGAGTGGCAAGATCCACGGCGTCACGCCGCGCCAGCGAGACGATACGGCGGTCATGGCTGTGCTGCGTAGACCTTGGCCGGCAGGTAATCCGCCGCGATGGTCTCTCCGAACGGGCCATTGTTCACTGCGGCCGAGGGCCCGCGATGCGCCGCGCCCAGGGGCAATAACGGAAACACCAGATCTGCGAACCGGTATGCCTCTTCCAGGTGCGGATAGCCCGACAAGATGAAGGTATCGACCCCCAGCGCCATGTATTCCCGGATCCGTGCGGCGACGGTCTCGGGATCGCCCACCAGCGACGTGCCGGCACCGCCGCGGACCAGGCCGACGCCGGCCCACAGGTTCGGGCTGACCTCGAGCTTGTCGCGGCGGCCGCCGTGAAGCTCGGCCATGCGGCGTTGTCCGACTGAATCCATCTTGGCAAAGGTGGATTGCGCCTTGGCGATCTCGGCGTCCGTCAGGTGACGGATCAGGTCATCCGCGGCCTTCCAGGCGAGGGCGTTGGTCTCGCGCACGATGACGTGCAGCCGGATGCCATAGCTCAGCTGCCTTCCAGCCTGGCGCGCCAGCTCGCCGACGCGCCGGAGCTTCTCGCCGACCTGTTGCGGCGGCTCGCCCCACGTGAGGTAGGTGTCCACCGTCGCGGCGGCGACGGCCGAGCCCTTGTCCGACGAGCCGCCGAAGTACAGCGCGGGGTGCGGCTTCTGGACCGGCGGAAACAGCAGGTGGCCATCGACGATCTGGAGATGCTTGCCGTCGAACGTGACGTGCTCGCCGGCCAGCAAGCGCTTGAACACCGTCAGGAACTCTGCGGTCAGCTCGTAGCGAGCGTCGTGGTCCAGGAACAGCCCGTCGCCCTGGTTCTCGACCGGGTTGCCGCCGGTCACGATGTTGATCAGCAGCCGCCCATCGGAGATCCGATCGAGCGTGGCGACCATCCGCGCCGCGACGGTCGGCGATTGCAGTCCCGGCCTGACCGCGACCAGAAACTTCAGCCGCTCGGTGTGGGTGACCAGCGCCGAGGCGATGACCCAGGAGTCTTCGCAGCTCTTGCCGGTCGGCAGCAAGACCCCGTGGTAACCGAGGTGGTCCGCGGCCTGCGCGACCTGGCGGAGATAGTGAATATCTACCGCGCGCCCGCCGACCGAGGTGCCGAGATAGCGGCCGTCGCCGTGGGTCGGCAGGAACCAGAAAACGTTCGCGGTGGATGGTACAGCGATGCTCATGATCCAGCCCTCACTGCGTCGGAGACTTTGATCGGCTTCGGGAGCAGACGGCGTTGATCGCCTCCAGCAGCGGTGGCCCCGATGGGAACTCCGTCCATGCCACCGTGAAGCCGAGCGGCTTGAGCCGGGCCTCGAGCGTGCCCTTGCTCTTGAGCAGGACCAGCTTACCGTATTTCTGGAACCCGATATGCACGACCTTGTCGTCGGCGCGGGCGGTGGTGAGCGCACCGACGAGCCCCGCGGCGAAGCTGGCGGCGATCACGATCCTGGAGATGGGTTTCATGACTCGATCCTTGGCCTTGGTCCTACGATTGCGGCGGCAGCCAGACCGCGTCGCGGACGACGATCGGCCGGGGGATCAGACCTAGCTTGTAGAATCGATCGGCGACGGCCTGCTGGGTCGCGACGATGTCGTCAGTCAGCGCGCCGATCGCGAACGCCGAGCGATTGGCCGCGATGGTCTGGATCTCGAGGCCCACGCCGGTGACGTCGGCCAGCGATCGGGCCACCTGGTCGCGATGCGACTCCGCCCAGTGGGCCGTCTCGGCCAGGGTCGCGATGACGTCGCGGAGCACGCCCGGGTTACGCGCGGCAAAGTCGCGATTGCCGATGTAGAACGAGTTGGTCTTGCCGATCGCGCTGGGCTCGATGAGGATCCGACCGCCGTGCTGCTGGCCGATCGCGTAGTACGGATCCCAGACCGCCCATGCATCGATGCTGCCGCTCGCGAACGCCGCGCCTGCGTCCGGCGGGCTCAGGTAGACCGGGATGATGTCGCCGTACGATAGCCCCGCTTGCTCGAGCGCGAGGACGACCACGTTGTGTGCGCTGGTCCCCTTGGTGAAGCCCACCCGCTTGCCCTTGAGGCCGGCAACGGTGGTGATGCCGGACGCCGGTCTCACCAGGATGCCCTGTCCGTTGGTGACCGGCTGGCCCGCCACATAGACGATGTTGGCGCCGCCGGACTGGGCGAACACCGGCGGTGAGTCACCGCACTGCCCCAGATCGACGCTGCCGGCATTCATCGCCTCCAGCATCGGGACGCCCGACGTGAATTCGATCCACTTGACGCCGATCCCGAGCGGCGCGAGCTGGTGCTCCAGCACGGCCTGCTGTCGCGCAATGACCAGCACGCCGTTCTTCTGGTAGCCGATCCGCAGCTCCTTCAGATCACCAGCGGCGGGCGGCGATTCGTGCGTGGGGCCGTTGGAGGCCTTGGCGCTTGCGCCTGACGGCGGCGAGCTCGCGTCCTTCGAGCATGCGGCCGCGGCGAACACGAGCAGCAAGGGGAGATGCCTCATCCAGCAGAGCATCCGTTATAACGGATATTCCGTCAAGACGGATCAAGGGGCAAGATAGCAGACGTGGCAGGCCTATCGGCAACTGGATGAACCGCGTGGCGCCCGATCGCCTTCTCGAGGCGAAGGTCTCGCTGGGCGGCGGTCTGCCGACGCAGGCGCAGCAGGCCAATGACAAGCGCCGCCGTCTCCGCCGCGCCGGCTCACGGGCGAGTGGTCTGCAGAAATGTCTCGATCGCGGGCCACACGAGATCGGGCCGCTCGACGTACGGGAAGTGCGAGGCGCCGGGGATCTTGATGAGCTTCGCGTTGGGCAGCGACGTCGTCCATTCCTCGACGAGATCCATCGGGATCGCGTCGGCGTCGCCGTGGATGATCAACGTGGGTGCCGGAACCGTGCGGAGACCGGCGCGAAAATCCCATGCTCCTAGTGACGCCTCCGTGTGTGGGCCCGCCACGCTCATACCCGACCGGATCGCGGCGGCGCCGGCGCTGCAGAAGTCGCCCGTGAGCCGGCTCGCGAGATCTGGGCTGGCGAGCCGCGGCTTCACGGCGATGGCCCAGTAGGCGCGACACGCTTGTACCGGGTCGGGGCCATGGAGCATGGCGTCCTCCTGCTTCGCGAGCTCGGCGCGCTCGTCGGGTGTCAGCCGGCTGTCGACCGTGGCGCCATAGCGCTTCCACAGGTCACCCGCGCGGGGTGGTACCGGGCCCAGGAAGATCATCCGCGCCACCCGATCGGGGTGAGCCATCGCGTAGCTGGCCGCGATCGCCGGGCCGAAGGAGTGCGCGACGAGCGTCATGCGGTCCAGGCCGAAGTGCCGGCGCAGCGCCTCCAGATCGGCCACGTGGCGCTCCATGGTGTAGAGCGCCGCGTCGTCGCGCAGCAGCTCAGATCGGCCGCCGCCGCGTTGGTCGTAGAACAGCAGCTTGTGGCGCTCGGCGAGTGGACCGAAGTCAGACACCATGTAGCCCATGTCCATCCCAGGTCCGCCGTGGATCATGACGAGGACGTCCGCATCACCGCCGGCAGCACCGCCGACCATCCGATAGAACAGATCCGCGCCATCCCCAGGCGCGCGGCCCTCGGCGGGTCGGGGCCCGGGGGCCGGCGCTGCCGCGTGACAGGCCAGGAGCACCATCGCGATCCACGGTCGTGTCAGCCGATCGAGCTTCACTGCGCGACGATCGCACAACTCGCTCAACGGCGGCGCCTGACCAATGTCACCTCCGCTCATATGCTCGGTGCGGCGTGATCAGGTCGGAGACCCCGACAGGCACGGAGGACGCGTTGGCCGCTGTCGACGCTGCCTCCGTGGTGCATTCGAGCCGCGGCAAGCTCCGCGCGAAGCCAGCCGCCGGCGCCGAGCGCGTCCCACGCAAGCTGGATCATGGACGCATCCGACAGAAGCCCGCCCGCGGCCACGATCGAGCGGAGGTTGTCGCCATGGGTGATGTGGAAGATCTTGGGGCGTGCTGGTGGCGTGATCACAGAGCGAGGTCCGCGTGGAGGTGCGCTGCTGCGATTGTGCCCCGGTGTTGGGCGCGCGCCAGCTTCTGCGCCGCGTACCGAACCCGCCGCGAGCGACGGGGACGGGGGCGCGGGGGCGCGGGGGCGCGGGGGCGATGACCTGATCGGGCGAGCGTCGCGGTGCCGAAGGATCTGTTGCTCCGCTCTCCGGATGCCCGGCGGCATGAGCTGCTCGATCGCGGGTGCGGTCGCGATCAGTCGCTGGGCTCGGCTTCGTCGTTCGCGGGCTTCGCGATGCGCTCGAAGCTGAGCGTGAAGTACAGGCCGCTCTTGCCCTGCTTCTCGAACGCGCGGACGGTATAGGCCGCTTCGTCGCTGACGATGTCGCCGGACCACGACGGGGTGGCGACGGGCTCGGCGTCCTTGGCAGCCCGCGCGTGGGCTCGGACCGGCCGGACCGGCACAGCGTCGAGCGCGCCGCGAAACACGTCCGGCGGATAGGTGTTCTGGTCGCCGCGCGGTGGCGCGAGGCTGATCGTCAGCTGGTCGCCGCGCTTCCACCCGCGGATCTCGTAGGCGACCATGTCGATGGTGCAGTCGCCCTGCATGTCGGGCTGACTCGGCTTCTTCTTTTGCGTGTTCTCGAACAGATTTCCGCGATCTCGGGTTCGCTCGTTCGACATGGGAGGCACACGTAGAGCACATCCGGCGGCCCAAAGCAGCAACTCGATCTTGAATCGCCGGTGGCGCCTCGCTCGTCGGGGAGGTAGGGTGGCGGCCGCGTGTCATTCAAGTCACTAGGGCTGTCCCAGCCGTTGCTCCAGGCGATCGCCGAGCGCGGATACGAGGAGCCGACCGCGGTCCAGCGCGCGGTGATTCCCGAGGTGCTCGGGGGGCACGACGTGTGGGCGAAGGCGAGCACCGGGGCGGGCAAGACCGCGGCCTTCGTGCTGCCGATCCTCGAAGCGCTGTCTCGTCGCGCGCTCGTGGTGCCGCGCCGCGTGCAGGCGCTCGTGCTCGTTCCGACCCGCGAGCTGGCCAAGCAGACGGCCGATTCGATCGCCGCGCTCCGTCGCTACTTGCCGCAACGGCCGAAGACCGTCGTCCTCCTCGGCGGTGTCTCGATCAACCCGCAGATGATGGAGCTGCGCGGCGGCGCCGACATCGTCGTGGCGACGCCCGGCCGGCTGCTCGATCTGGTCGACAAGCACGCGGTCTCGCTCGCGGCGGTCTCGCAGCTCGTCCTCGACGAGGCGGATCGGCTGCTCGACCAAGGCTTCGCCGACGAGCTCGCGCGGATCGTGGCGCTGCTGCCGGACCGCCGCCAGACGCTGCTGTTCTCGGCGACGTTTGCGCCGGTGGTGTCGCAGCTCGCGGAGCGGCTGCTTCGCGCGCCGGTCAAGATCGACGTCAGCGAAGCGCCCGCCGAGGTGCCGGCCATCGCGCAGCGCGCGATCGAGGTCGATGCTCCGCGGCGGACGCAGCTGTTGCGTCACCTGCTCGAGGCCAACGACTGGGGGCGGGTGCTGGTGTTCGTCGCGACGACGCACGCGACCGAGCACGTCGCGGCGAAGCTGTGCGGTGCGGGGATCAACGCGATGGCGCTGCACGGCAAGCTCAGCCAGGGTGCGCGGACCCGTGCGCTCGATCTGTTCCGCGCGTCGAACGTGCATGTCCTGGTGGCGACGGATCTGGCATCGCGCGGGCTCGACATCACCGGGCTCCCCGCGGTCGTCAACTACGACCTCCCTCGATCGGCGAACGACTACGTGCACCGGATCGGGCGCACCGGGCGCGCGGGCGAGCACGGCGTCGCGATCAGCTTCATCACCGCCGACATGCGATCGCACTTTGCGCTGATCGAGCGAACCCACCGGCACTACCTCGTGCGCGAGCGAGTCGCCGGCTTCGAGCCGATCGAGGTACCGTCACCCGTGAGCACGACGGGCGGGGTGAAGGGCAGGCGCAAGAGCAAGAAGGACAAGCTGCGCGAGGTGGCGGCGCGAACGGGCGACTGACGGTGCGCGGGTGGGCGGTCGCGAGCCATTGCCCACATCGACTCCATCCGAGGACCTGGGTCGGCGTCGATTGGGCTCGCGCGGGCTTTGCGCGGCGGCATACACTCGCTGCGTGAAATCGAGCAGCCGCTGCGAGCGGCCGGGTTCGGGCAGCTGTCGCTCGTGGTCGCCCCGTGATCGTTGATCGGTCCCGGTGACCACCGGCGGCCCGTCGGGATTGCTACGTCGCGCAGCATCGTGGCGTGGACGGGTTGTCAGGGTGGTTGGTTAGGGTACTGGCATGCTTGCGCCCCGTCGAAACGCCGACCACGCGACGGTCGGTCCCATCGCTCGCAAGATTCTCGATGTGCTGGCACGTCCACGGCAGGGCAAGGTCGTGGCGCTCGCGGCGGTTCGCCAAGGCCGCGACGAGATGCGGCGGATCATCGACGAGGCGATCCCCTCCGAGGAGGGCGGCGCATTGCACCCTGGGTTCGCCGCCTACCTGTACGTGACCAACTGGGCGCTCGGCGTCGTCGAGGCGATTCAAGACCTGCCCGAGCTTGCGCGCCACATCGATCGGATCGCGAAGGCCGAGGACGAGTACCTCCCGGAAGGGCCGCCGATGAGCCCGATCACGCGCTCGATGTTCTGCGCCTGGTCGCTGTGGGATCTCTCGGTCGGGGTGAAGCGCGAGAGCCTTGGATCGATCCTGCTCGCGGTGGGGCGCGCACAGGGCATCGATCCGCTGTTCCTGAGCATCCTGCAAGCGCTGGTCGAGTCGTCGCTCGGCCTCCATGTCCACGAGGGCGTGGTCGATGGCCGGATCCGGCTTCGCGAGCTCGGCACCCAGCAACTTCGTCACTGCGTCTGTCCGTCGGGCTACGCCGGCGCGCTGGGCGAGCTGTGGCTCGCGCGTGTGCTGCCGCCGCCGGTGCCCGCGCTCGACGAATCGATCGTGGTCACGACGCCCTACGTGATCAAGAATCCGGACGTCGCGGTGTGGGAACAGTACCTCGACCGGGTGCTGCCGAAAACCAAGCTCGACGATCGCGCGGGAGGCTACCTGCGGCTGATGAAGCGCGGTCTGCAGGAGCGATACTGGCTGGCGTATGTCTTCGAGGCCTACGCGAATTTTCAAGCCGAAGCGGTGTTCCTCGCGGGGCTTCCCGATGTGGCCGACAGCCGCCCCCATTCGCGTATCAACGAGCGTCGATTCGAGCGCGGCCTGGGATAGCGGTATCCGCGACGGTGGGCGATCCGTTCTACGCACCGTGTCGTGGCGGCGCACAGGGTGATCAACGGAGGCTGGGCATAACCCGGTGCCCACAGGCGGTTGCATGACGTGATCGGCGATACGAGATCAGCAATCTTGTTCCAGTTGCTGGATACTGACCACTAGACAGGCTCGCTCCACAGTAGAATACTGGACCTATGAAGGATCCCCGCCAGATCGTGGAAGCGGCGCAGGGCAACGAGACGCCGGTGCGCGAGCCCTTGTTCCGCCGCTATCAGATCAAGATCAAGGCCGGTGTGCGCGTGGGCCCTGTCCCGACCGGCCATTGGCCGATCGGCTTTTGAACCGCGTGCCGCGCGTCCTCCTCTGTGCCCGGGGAGGGTTCACCGAGCTTGCGATGGTCGCCGGCGCGCTGCGCGACCGGAACGTTGAGCCCGTCGTGCTGGACTCATCTGCGTTCCCGAGCGGGCTCCCGTTGACGCTCGCGTATGCGGGTCCCGGGTTTCACGGGCGCTGGGCGCCCACCACGGTCGACGAGCCGCACGACATCTCGGCCGTATGGCAAAACATCGTGGTGGGCACGGAGCTCCCCGCCATGGCGCCGGGGATGCGCGAGAGCTGCGTCGCATCGTCGGAGCTCGCCATCGTGGGGCTGCTGGAGAGCATGCAGGTGTTTCAGCTCGATCCGGCCTGGTGCAAGGCTCGCGCCGACAACAAGCCGCACCAGCTCCGGGTCGCCCAGCGCGTCGGGCTCGAGATCCCCGAGACGGTCGTCTCGAACGATCCCGAGGCCGTGCGTGCGTTCGCGCGCCGCTGCGGGCCGGTGGTGATGAAGATGCTCGCGCAGGCCACGGGCTCAGGTCCCAGCGCCGATGGCGAATCCGCGGTCATGTTCACGACCGCGATGACCGCGGCGGATCTCGAGCGGCTCGACGGTCTCGACCTGTGCCCGATGATCTTTCAGGAGCAGATCGACAACCAGCTCGATGTGCGTGTCACCCTCGTCGGCAATCGCGTGTTCAGCGTGGCGCTCGGTGCGACCGCGCGCGGTGGCGATCTCGACTGGCGGCGCGAGAGCTATGCGCTCGACCGTGTCCCTGTGTGGGTACCCTACGAGCTGCCACCTGAGATTGCCGATCGCTTGCTGCGCGTGCGGGATCATTTCGGCCTCAACTACGGCGCCGCGGATCTCATCGTGCGACCGGACGGGCGTCACGTGTTCCTCGAGCTCAACGCATCGGGCTCGTTCGCGTTCCTGGGCGAGCCTCACGCGGGGCTGATCGCTGCGGCCATCGCCGAGGTCCTGGTCGATCCGGGCGCGCGGCGCATGGCGAGCGCTGCGGGAGCAGTCCTCGGAGCATGACCGCGATGACCGCGATTACCGACACGCCGCTCGCGATGAATCCGTTCGTGGATATTCACATTCATCCTGCGCCCGAGGCTTTTCCGATCGACGCCGCGCGGATCGAAACCATCGCGGTGAAATGTCCGGTGCGGGGACGTGGGCTGCTGGTTCGCGAGCTCACGCCGAGCGGTGATCCGGCGCTGTTCGCGTTCTTCGCGGCGCTGGTGGTCCGCGGCGGCGAGCTCGAGCTCGACTCGGATGCGCCGCTGGTGTCCGAGCTCGTTCGCATCGGCTTTCTCGTGGCCGACGACGACATTGTCGAGTGGCCGCAGCTGGCGATCCCGCTCGGCGAGGCGCCCGCCTCTGCACCGGCGCCTGACGCGGGCTGGATCGTGTCGAGCACGTTCCGGTTTCAGCCCGCGTTCGCGCTGCATCCGGACCTGCGCTGGCCGGCCGACTACCAGGAACAGGACGGCCGGCTGCGCTGCTTCGCGCCGGGACCCGCGTTCTGGGTCGGGGAGCCGGCCGCGTTCGTGGCGCCGTTCTGGGTGACCGCCGATGTTGCGCCCAGCCTCGCCGCGCTGGTGCCGGGCGCTGCGCCGCCGCCACTGCCGCCGCCGCTCGGGCGCGCGCTCGCGCAAGCCGGCGCGCTGGTTCCCGCCGACCGCGCGCGCGCGTCGCCGCTCGCGCGGTTCGCTCGCTATCGCACCGGCTTCGAGGCGGACGGCTACGTCATCGTGCCCGATCTGCTGCCGGGCGGTGAGCTCGCCGCGCTGCGGCGCTACTATGCCGAGCTACTCGCCGCGCGGCTGATCCCGCTCGGCGACCGCCAGAACGCCGCGCGGTTCTCGGCGTACAACGATCCCGTCGGGCGGTTCGTGCACGCGCGCCTCGCCCGTGCGATGGCGGTCGTCGCCGGCCAAGCCGTCGAGCCGTCGTTCTCGTACTTCTTCTCGTACCTCGAGGGCGCGGCGCTCGAGCCCCACAAGGATCGCCCGCAGGCCGAGTTCAGTATTTCACTGCAGATCGATCACACACCCGAGCCCGCGGCCGAGACCGGCTGGCCGCTCGGGTTCACGTTCGATGATGGTGGCGCCGCGGCGGCCGACCTGCGGATCGGCGACGCTGTGCTGTATCACGGTCGCGCGCTGAGCCATCATCGTGCGCCGTTGCCACCCGGCCATCGCTCGAGCATCCTCGTGCTCGAGTACGTGCCCCACGGCTTCCGCGGATTGCTGATCTGAGGCTTGCTCCGAACGTGGCTCGGTTGCATCGCAGGCGGCGTTCGTGCCCCATATGCTGGCTAGATGCTTGATATGTGGCCGTATCTCGCTGATGTCGAGCACGCCACAGCGGCTGCCGAGGCGTGCCCGAAACGCGAGAACGCGACCGCAGCGTGGGGTAGTATCCGCGCCATGAAGAACATGCTCACCATCGTCACCACCCTCATCGTCGGCTCCACGCTGGCGCTTGGCGCCTGCGGCGGCAAGAAGGCCACCACCACCGAGCCCGCCGCGGCGGCACCTGCGGACCCCAAGGCCGCGCCGACCGCTGACGAGACGAAGGCCGCCGACAAGCCCAAGGAAGAGACCAAGGGCGGCTGGTAAGGGATCCCATGGCGCGGTTCGGTCAGCGTCGTGGTCTGGCCGTGCTGTTCGCCGGGCTCGCCGTGGCAGCGTGCCGCAGCCGCGAGCCCGCGACCGCGCCAGGCGGTGTTGTTTCGCCGGCTCCGCCGGTATCGGCTCTTGCACCGGCGGGTGCCGGTTCCGGCGTGGCGGCTGCTCCGACGGAGCCGCCACCGCCGCACGAGCGCGAGCTCGCGGCGCTGCGCGCGTTCGAGCTGCGGCGCCGCGCGGCGACCGACTTCGCCACGCTGCCGCCCTCCGACGCGGCGTTCGGTCCCGATCCGTACCGGATCGCGGCGCTGCCCGGCGGCGAGCGGCTGGTCGGGCTATTGCGCGGTGAGTCGGCGGTCGTGGTCCTCGACCGCGATGGCACCGAGCTGAGTCGCATCGCCGCCCCCGGTTCGCCGAGCGGGCTCGCGGTGTCGTCGGACGGTGACGTGCTGGTCGTCGGTGAAGCCGCGCGCGAGCTGGCGCACTATCGCGTCGACGGCCGGCGCATCGAACGCGTCGCGACGCTGCCGGTCGGCGCACTGGGCATGCGGGATGTCGCGCTGGCGCCCGACGGCAGGACTGCCTACGTGGTCGAGGAACATGACGGTCGGCTGCTCGCGGTGGCGCTCGAGCGCGATCGACGAGCCGGCGCGCCGCCAGCGCAAGCCGCTCGCTCGGTCGCCTCGCACGCGCTGCGCGCGTCGGGCGTGCGCGAGCTGGGGCGCTGCCACGGGCCGTTCCGCGTCGAGGCGATCGCGGGCTACCTCGTGGTCAACTGCCTCCTCGACCACACGCTCGAGATCCGGCGCGACCGCGGCGAGGTCGTGCGCATCCACCACGACGGGCCGATGTGGAGCTTCGCCGCGCACCGCGAGGCCAACGGTGGCCTGCTCGTCGCGGCAGGCGGCGTGGAGGATCATCCGCTCGAGCGCGAGGACGGCGGGTTCGGCTACATCGACTCGTACCTGTATCTGTATCGGCTCGCGCAAGGTGCCTCGCAGCCATCGAAGCTGGCCGCGATCAACACCTCCGAGCTCGGCTTCGTCACGCCCAAGTGGGTCGCGTTCCGCACGGCAGACCCGGGCGCGATCTCGGTGACGGTCGCCGGCTACGCCAGCCCGAGCCTGCTGACTGCCACCTGGCGCGGCGATGACTTCACGGTGCCGCCGCAGGTGGCCCACGCCGCGCTGCTGCCCGGCACGACCGCTGCCCAGCTCACCGGTGACGGTACGCTGGTCGCGGCCAACCCGCTGCTCGACGCGTGGGTTGTCGAGCGCGCCGGCGAGCCGCGGGTCGTTCCGGTCGCGACCACCGGCGCGCCGCGCGCCGCGATGTCGCGGATCGGCGAGCTGCTGTTCTTCACGACGATGATGGCCCCGTGGAACTCGTCGGACGGCAAGCTCAGTCGGTTCACGTGCGAGACCTGCCACCACGAGGGCTACGTCGACGGACGCGTCCACTACACCGGTCGCGACACGGTCCACGCGGCGACCCGCCCGCTGTTTGGCCTGTTCAACAACGGCCCGCACTTCTCGCGCGCGCTCGACAAGACGATGACCGATATGGTGCACGCCGAATTCCGCGTCGCCAACCGTCACAACGGTCGCGACCCGTGGTTCGCGCTGAGCCGCGCCGACGTGCCGTGGCTCGACCACGTGGTCGGGGCGCCGACCCAGCTGCCGCCGGAGGCTCTCCGTGAGGCGTTCATGACATTCCTCATGGACTTCACGCACCGGTCCAATCCGGCCGCAACGGATCACACGCAGTTCACCGCGCTCGAACGCGCCGGGGCGAAGACGTTTCGCGATCGCTGCGCGACCTGCCACGCGGCGCGCCTCATCGCCGAGAACCCCGCGTCGGAGGTGGCGTTCGAGCGCTGGGAGTCGCTCGTGCTGTCGCCCGCAGGGCCGATCGTTTGGAGCAACGCGGCCTACGCGAAGACCGGCGTTGTGCCCTACGTCCACGCCAGCGGCGCGCGCGTCCCGCCGCTCCGCAGGCTCTACAAGAAGTGGCCGTATTTCACCAACGGCGACGCGCGCTCGCTCGACGCCGTCCTCGACCGGTTCGCGGCCAGCCCCGAGGCCGCGTACCACGATGGCGCGCCCGTCGACGCCGCGCTGGTCCGGCTCACGGCAGACGAGAAGTCGGCGCTCCGGGCGTTTCTCGATCTGCTGTAAGCACGGCGCTACGTTGGAGCGCTGGCGTGCGTGGCGGCCTCTAGACTCAGGCGATAGGCAACGCTTCGGTAGAAGCGCGCGTTGTCGCTGGTCTCGAGGTTGCGTCCACCCCGAAGCTACCGGCCGGGGTGGTAGGTGCGCTCGGTATGGCCCGCGAGCTGGTCCGGATAGAAGTAGACCTCGCGCAGGTTGCCGGCGGCGTAGCGGGCGGCCTCGTCGTTGAAGTGCGGGGCGTCGGGGTGGCCGCTCTCGCCGCCGGCGGTGATCGCCACCGCGCGGACGCGGTCGCCGAGCTCGACGATCGCGACGAAGCTGTTGCCGCTCGAGCCGTACATGCGCTTGGTGCCCGGGTAGGTGCGCGCGCCGAACGACGCCAGTGAGCCCCACTGCGCGCTGGTGAACGGCACCGGGATGCTGGGCGCCGCGTCGTCGTAGTGCTGGACGATGTCGCCGGACAGGCGCTGGAAGCGATTGAGGTCGCCCCAGGGCGTCCGCCAGGTGCCGAAGTCGGCGGTGAGCCGGTCCGTGGCGGTGGCGAGCGCGGTGAGCTTCTGGGCGGTCGTGGTGCGCGTCGCCATGTAGTCGTAGACCGTGGTGTGGGCGCGCTTGGCGTCGGCCGCGGTCTGCTGCCACAGCTCCTGGGCCCAGTACACCGCGAGCGACGTCGGGATCGAGGTCACCGACCAGCGATAGTCCCAGCCGCGCAGCGCGGCGATCGGCTCGGCCAGCCTGGTGCGGAGCGCGTCGGTGTCGGGTGCCGCGGGTGCCGGGCGCTCGTCGTAGGCCGCCAGCAGCGGCGGGATCAGCTGGGCAAACGCGGTGAGGTAGCTGTCGAACGCGGCGTCGCGCAGGCCGGCGATCGTGAACTGGTGCTGCGCCTCGAGCACGCGGGTCGCGTGGAGGCCGCGCGGATTCTCGCCGGCGGTGTCCATGTAGCGCGGGAACCGGTCGCGCTTGGGGCTGTGGGGGCCGGCGGCGGAGTACGGCCAGTTGTTGGTGTTCATCACCCAGCCGTTCGGCGGGTCGACGACGAGTGGGCTGTCCTCGACGCCGTGCACGCCGTTCCACTCGGTGGCCGGGTCGCTGCCGTCCACGGGCTGGGTCCAGTCGAACCGATCGTCGCGCCGGGGCACGAACTGGGGATGGAAGTAGGCGATGTGGCCGTCGGCGTCGGCGTAGATCGTGTTGTTCGACGAGTCGGCGTGAAACTCCATGGTCTGGCGGAAGCTCTTGAGGTCGCGCGCCTTGGTGCGCAGGTATGACTGGCTGAGCGCCTCGATCGGCTTCTGCATCAGCCGGATCGCGATCCACTGTCCGTCCGCGGACCGGACAATCGGGCCATGGTGGGTGCGATAGACGGTCAGCTCCTTGGTGGCCAGTCCGCCGTGCGCCTCTGCGGTTCCCACGGCGGAGCCCGCGGTTGTTCGATATCGGACCTGGATGCGACTGACCACCAGGGGCCGCAGCTCCTGGCCATATCGATAATACAACTGGTCGGCCTTGCGGACGATCGATTCGGCGTAGTCGTCGACCGCGTCCGCGCCAGTCGAGGTGTGCATCCAGCCGGCGCGCTCGTTGAAGCCCTGATAGATGAAGAACTGGCCCCAGGTGACCGCGCCGTAAGCATCGAGGCCGTCGTCGCTGGTCATTTGTAGCTCGGAGCGGAAGAAGAACGAGGTGTGCGGGTTGATGAGCAGCAGGGCGTGGTGGTCGGCGGCGTTCGACGGCGCGATCGCGATGCCGTTCGAGCCCGACGGCTCTTTCGGCGGCTCGCTCCGCAACCCCGGCGGCAGCCCCGACTGTCCGACCGGCAGCTCGACGGGCGGCGGGCGGATGGCACCGTCGCCGTAGAACGCGGCGAGCGCCTCGAGGTTGACGCGCTCGATGTCGCCGCCAATGCTGCCTTCGGTGAACGACAGCGCCATCCACGGCTCGAACCGGGTCAGTACGCGCGGCTTCACGTCGGGGTGGCGCGCGAGATAGTAGTTGAGTCCATCGGCCCAGGCGTCCATCAGCGCACGGAGCGCGGCGGGGCTCGCCGCGTACTGCGCTTTCAGGGTGTCGAGATCGATGAACAGCTTCATCCGCAGGTCCTGCCAGATCGCGGCTTCGCCCTCGGCCTCGGCGACCCGGCCCATCGCGTGAAGATAGTTGGTCTCGACGCGGTTGAAGTCGTCCTCGGCCTGCGCGTAGATCATGCCGAACACGGCGTCGGCATCTGACCGGCCGTGGACGTGGGCGATGCCCCAGTCGTCGCGCACGATCGTGACGCGCTCGGCCTCGCGCTCCCAGCGCGCCGCGTCGGAGATCGGTTGCGCGTGGTCCGCGGTGACCGGCGCGCACGACAGCACGAGGAGGAGCCATAGCTGCTTCATGAGCGCTCGATGTCGCGGGCAGTCCGGAGCGACGCCGCACGGTAGCCCTACGCAGGGCGGATTTCCAGGGCCGGGCCTACCGGCAGGGGGCGCGGCGAGCGCCCGAGCTCACGGGCAACTGCCGATGCCGTTGGCGCCGGTCGCCGGCAGGGCGCTGCCGTTGGGTACCGGCAGCGCAGGGTGATCGAACGGAGCGCGCTGCATCTCGAGACGACAGTCGGTGAGGCCGTTGGTCAGTAGCTCGACGAGGGCCGCCTGGTCGTCGGCGTCGAGCGAGCGCGGTTGGAGATCGCCGGCGCGCTCGGGGTTGGCGAAGTCACCGCCGCGCGCATAGAACGCGACGACGTCGGCGAGCGTGGCCTTGCCGCCGTTGTGAAAGTACGGCGCGGTGAGCTTGACGTTGCGCAGCCCGGGCGTCTTGAACGCGCCGCGATCGAAGCGCGAGCCGCTCACCGAGAACGGCGCCGCTGCGGGGGTGGCCGCGGTGCCGGCCCTGCCGAGGTCCTCGGCGGTGGGACGCACGCCGATGTTGTGGAACCCCTGGTCCCCGCCGTCGCGGTTGAGCGCCCCGGCGGAGTTGAACATGCTCGCGGCGGCATCCGACAGCAGCGCTCCGGTGTGGCACTTGGTGCAGTTGCCCTTGCCCTGGAACCGGTCGAGGCCGCGGCGCTGCAGCGCCGTCAGCGCGTTCGAGTTGCCGGCGAGGTAGCGGTCGAGCGGCGTCTGGTCCGGGATGAGCGTCGCCTCGTACGCCTGGATCGCCTCGCCCCACAGCAGGGAGAACCGGGCCTCGGCCGTGTCGGCGAGCGCATCGCCGAACGCGGCGCGAATCAGATCGCCGTAGCTGCAGGGTGCACCGCCGCAGATCAGGCCCGGCCCATCAGGGTTCGCCAGCGCACCGAGCACGCTGTCGGTGTCCGCGACCTGCTGAAACTGGAGCGGCGGGCGGGCGAGCAGCTTGGTCCCCAGGCCCCCGGGCGCGTTGAACGACCGTCCGGCGCACGACATCTCGACGTCGTTGTTGGCCGGTCCGACGGCCTGCGAGGCCAGCGCGCTATTGGCGATCGACGCGAGCGCCGTGCCCGCGTTGGCGGTCTGGCCGAACGGGTCGACGCCGTTGAAGGTATGGTTGGCCCGGCCGTCCCAGAACGCGTCGCGAAAGAACACCGCCCCGATGACCGTGGGTGCGTTGCGCGCGGTCACCTGGCGCTCGGCGCCAAACAGCGTCCCGGGGTTGGCGACGCACAGGTCGGCCGCGTGCGTCGGGTCCGGGTCGATGCCCGAGAACACCGCCGCCGCGACGCCCTGCGAGCCGATCCGATCGTCATTGACGAGATTGCCGGGCGTCAGCAGCTGACCTGGACCCGTGACGCCGCCACTGGCGAATCGCTTGTCGGGTCCGGGATTGAGCGTATTGAAGCGCCGGTCATCGGCGCCGCCGGCAAAGTGGCAGCTCGCGCACGCCACCTGGCCATCGCCACCGGCCTGGATATCCCAGAACAGGGCCTTCCCGAGCCGCACCGCCGCACGCTGATCGAGGATGTGTCCGCCGGTGGGTTGCGGCACGGGCTCGCTCGACAGCGTGCGTAGCCCGGCCGCCGAGGCGGCGGCGACCACCCCTGTCGCGGCCAGCGGCACGCCGATATCCTCGTCGGCGCCGTCGTCCGCGGACGGCGCCTGGCACGCGGTCGCCGCCACCAGCACCAGCGCGGCGATCGGCCGCGCGCGCCCTGCTCGTTGTCTGTGATTCGAGAATGTTACTCTTGTCATATTGCGATTCACCTTCCTCAGTCCCGTCGTATGGACTACTGGAGAAATGGATATGGGCAATACGATATACACAGCTGCAACGTTATGTTGCATGCGTCGCGTGCAGCGGTCGCGGGTCCCGGTACGCCGATGTTCTACCGATCGATCTTCTCGACGCAGCTCGGCCGCGGCGAGCCGCGGAAAACATTCCGCATAATGTTTGCTTAAGGTGGTCAATGCTACTCGCACGAGATGCCGGCCCTCGCGAGTTGCCATGGATTGCCATGCAACCCACCACCGCCGCACGTGCCGATCCGGGGTTCGGGTTGACGTTCGCACATGGTGTGGTGAGCTTGAGCGAGGAGGGAGGCATATGGAGGGCCGTGGCGTGGTGCTGCTGGTGGACGACGACGAGCCGTGGCTCCGGGCGTGCGTTCGTGGATTTCGTGGCATCGCGAGCACGGTGCGGACGGCCACCACCGTGGCCGGCGCGATCGCGGCGGCGGCCGCGCAACCGCCGGACCTCGTCGTCGCCGATATCCGGATCGGTAGCGAGTCCGGGCTCGATCTGATCGAGCCGCTGCGGCACGCGCGCCCGGACGGCAAGCTCGTGATGGTCAGCGCCTATCTATCGGTAGCGCTGACCGCCGCGGCGGTGCGCAAGGGGGCGGACCTGGTGCTGTTCAAGCCGGTCCACCCCACCGAGATCGTTCGCCAGCTGGACTCGTCGGCCGAGGACGAGCGGTCCTGGGTCACCCCGAGCCTCGCGCGCGCCGAGTGGGAGCATATGAATCGCGTCCTGATGGACTGCGACGGCAACGTCAGCGAGGCGGCGCGTCGACTGGGCATCTTGCGCCAGTCGCTCCAGCGCCGGCTGCGCAAGCACGCGCCACCGTATTGACGCTGCCCGCGGCGCTGCCGGCCCGCGGCGCGGTAGCGCCGAATCCGACGTACGACGGCGTTGGCATGTAGTCCGGACGCCGACCTGGGCTCACCGATCGGCGATGTCGGCGGGCACCAGATACGCCGAGGACTCGACGATGCGGGCGGCGGACCAGCCGGTGTTGGATCCGGTGCCGTTCTCGGCGCAGTCGCCATCGGTGTGGACGCCGTAGAGGTATCCGTGCTGGGTGAGCACGCCGGCGCCGGAGCTGCCGACGAGGGTGTCGAGATCGCCGTACGAGATCTGGCCGTCACAGTCGATCAGGAAGTCGCCTTCGGCGATGACCTTGGGGCCGCCGCGGGGGTGCTGGATGATCGCCAGGCGGTCGGTGGGTTGCGTGGTCAGCGGGGTCGGCGTGGACGCCGGCAGCTGGTCGAGCTGGATGAGCGCGTAGTCGGGCTCGGCGGATTGCTCGATGACGGTGCCATTGGTGACCAGCGTGTCCCCATCGGGATCGGCCTCGACGTTGAACGCGAGCTGCGTCTGGTCGCCGAGTCCGACGCAGTGCCCCGCGGTGAGAACCACGGGACCAGCGACCGCGGCGATCAGCGTGCCGGTGCACGTTCCACCGATCAGGACGACTGCGTCTTCGCGATCCTGGACGCCGACGATGTCGCCGTCGTACCGGTTGATCGGTGTGAAGTCGAGGGTCGCGCCACACTGTGTGTGGGGGAATAGCTGCCCGACCTGCGGGGATCCGCAGACCGGGGCGGGGCTCGCCATCGGCGAGTCGCCGCACGCCCCGAGTCCCAGGGCCAGCCACGGAAACGCGGCGGCCAGCGCGATCGGCGCCACGACGGCATGCAGCCTCATGGCGACAACGTATCGCGCCTACGATCGCCTAGTAAAGCGCGTTGAGGGCGGTGATGTCACTCGCCGTGAACCTGCCGGTCTCGGTCGTGCGGAAGCACGAGTTCATGATCGAACCGCCCACGACGGCGGTGCTCGGCGTGCCGGGGATCAGGATGGCGCCAACGCCAGCGGTGCCTTCGTTGCTGGCGGCACCGCCGCAGCTGATGGCGCGATTGAAGAAGTCCGAGTGGCGGAAGCCGACCGTGTGGCCGAGCTCGTGCGTGATCACGTGCGTGATCGTGGCGACGGCGAAGCTGGTCAGGCCCGTGCCGATGTTGATCGTGTTGAACGGGGCGCCGCCCGATGGGAAGCCCGAGCTACCGCCGGTGCCGGTGGTGGTGCGCGCCGTGATCACCGCGCTGCAGCCGGTGGTGCTGCCGCTGGTCCGGGTCATGTGGAAGCTGAGCCCGAGCGCGTTGTAGTTCGCGATCGCGGCGGTGAGCGCGGTGCTGAAGCTGCCGGTGAACGCGGCGCCGTTGACGCAGATGTTCGTGACGCTGCTGGAGACGAGGTTGGTCGTGCGGTATTGCTCCTTGCCGTTGCTCGACGGGTCGGGCGTCACCATCTCGCGCGACGCCTGGAGGTTCACGGCGCCATCATTGCCGACGTATACCGTGCCATCGACCACGCGGATGTCGTCGGCCTGGTATCCCGCCTCGACGAGGTTGTCGATGATCTCTTGCTGGTCATCTGCACCATCACGGGGCTGGTCAGTGCCACAGCCGAACGTCAAAGCACCACAGGTCGCTGCAAACACAATCGCTCTTGTAGACATTTGGTTCCCTCGCGCGAAATTCGAGATCAATTATCCAGCGGGCCCGACATGGGACCGTCTGGTGCAGAAACATACTTCCAGTAAACGTTGTCGGATGCGTTCTGGAAGTCCGTCAGGTCGACGGCGGCCAGCCCCAGTTCAACATCAATGCCCACCGCATATTATGTCTCTTGACGTACAAGACATGCCCATGCAGTGCGGCCTTGACTCAACCCGTGTGCAACAGGTGAAGTATCAGATTGTCCTGATGTTTGATGTGAACGGGACAACGTCGAATCAAGATCAGAATGAGCCGGCAGTGTTCGGCAATCTCGGGGGTGATCCGTGACAGCCTGTCGCGATAGCACAGAATCTGCGAGGCGTAACGCCTCGACGCCATTATGAATACAAACGTATTCGGATAGCGGATAAAGAATACAAACTGCTGCGTGCACTGTTGTGTGCACACGGTGTCACACGCGAGTTGTCGCGCGCGACACGCGCTCGAGGTCGCGCGCTGACATCCACCCGCCGAAGGCGCGACGCCTGCGTCGCTATGTTTCGGCGCAGCGGCCAGCGATGCTCGCGGTCATCTGTTGCTGGTCGAACGGAGAGATCGCGTGATCGCGATCGACGAACACGTCGATCGCCGGCCCCTCGCCTAGCCGCGGCCACGGATGAGCAGGAAGCCCCGCGTCGCCTTGCGCCTCGGTCGCCTGCGCCACGCTCGAACGATCCCCGGCGGGGCCGGTCGAGGATCAAGCAAGCGCGAGTGCGGCGACGTCCCGTCCGCCCGGTCGGCCGGGAAGATCGCCACCGCTGTCAAGACTCGACCCCGCACTCCATCGCCGCGAGTCCTCGCTGGCCCGTCGGCTCCGTCGATCGAGGCGTGTAGAGCTCGGCAAGCATGCTTACGGAATTAACAGCGGTGTTGGCGATGGCAACGCGGTTCTCGGCGGCTCCAGGCGGGTCGATCATCAACATGCTCGCTCCCGGCGACGGTGGGTCGGGATCAGGTCTCCACCCGCGCCGTGTCACCGCTGAACGCCCAGCTTTCGTCGTTGTGTCGGACCCGCGTCGCGCAGGTGCAGCACGGCAGTATACAAGCGATCAAGACACTCCCGCTCATCGAGATCGGCGCTCCGGGGAAGATTCCACCACCGCAGACTTGACGGTGCGGTGACTGTTCACGTTACGGTTCTTTGTAACCGCTGGCTTAGGGGGTATGTGGTTCTACGCTTGGTTGCAAACCGGAATCGTGTCGCGTCGCGTCGTCGTCGGACGAACGGGACGAGTGATATTGCGGTTGTAACCACCGGTATCGGTGCAGAAGTCATCGGTCGTCCACAGGCGGTCGTAGGGCCCCGAGGAGATCCATGACCGGCGTCTACCGTTCGCTTGCGTTCGCCGCCACCGCATCAGTTGCCTGTGGGGCCGTGGCTCGCACCTCCTCGGTATCGACGTCGGCCGCCGATCCGTGTGCGTCGCAGACGTCCCCCGGCGCGGTCTGCACCGAGCTCCGGCCGGTCGCCAACCCGGTCGCGCTCGCCGGCGGGGTCGTGCGCCTGGTGTTCGATGGCGAGCTGCCGCGCGAGCTCGGCCTGGGCCGCGATGCCGAGGGCTGTCGCGTCGTCGACGTCGACGCCACCGGCGCGCGGGTCGTCGCCACCGGCTGCTGCAGCCCCGGCGCGACCGCGGCCGCCCTGGATCAGGACGAGAGGTTCTATCTATTGTGTGCGCGGGCCGCCGGTGACGACCGCCTCATCTATGTGGCGCAGCGCCTCGAGCCTGCCGGCAGCTTCTCGACACTGCCCGACAGCGTCGCATTCTCGGCGCGCGACGCGGCCGGCGTCGCTGGCGACGTCAAGCTGACGCGCGATCGTCTCCTCATCGCCGGTCGCACGATCATCGTGGCACACGACGTCGCGACGCGGGATGGCGCAGGTCTCCGGGAGCGGACCTACGTGCAGCCGCTGCGCGCGGGGACCTCGACGTCGGTCGTCGAGAGCAGCGGCCCGCTGTTCCTGTACTACGCGATCGGCGACGTGCTCTACGGCCTGGGCTCGCGGGTCGCCGAGGGGGCCGTCGAGCCGTTCGAGCTCGGAGTTCGCCCGCGGTCGCGCGGCGCGCTGCCGGTGGGCGCTCCGAGCCCCGATTGCGCTGCATGGACGGGCGCGAGCCTGCGCCCCGGCCACTCGCTCGGCCTGCGGTTCGTCATGCCCGGCGCCGGGCGCGCGGTCACCGTCGAAGTTCCCGGTGCTCGCGCCGCACCGACGACGACCAGCCGGGGGGTGGCGCCGCCGATCTGCAACGGTGGGCCCGATCAAGGCCGTGCCCCGCTCTCGGTCGGTGACCGCGTCATCGCCGTCGACGCCGTGCCGGGCTCCGCCGTTGCGAGCTGCGGTCCGGCCGGTTGCCTCCTGGTGTTCACGACCGACACGGCCGGCGCAGGTCAGCGGTTCCACATCCGCCGCATCTCGGTCGCCGCCGGGGTCCCTGGCACGCACTGATGTAGCGAGGCTAGCGAGCCAGCGTGGTGACGCCAATGAAGGTGGGTGACGCTGCGCTGACCGGTGCGGCGATCGGGGTCGGCATACCGGTCTGCCGATCGATCGCGAACGCCACGATGGTGTTCGAGTCCTGGTTCGCGACATAGAGCCGGCTGCCGGTGGGATCGAGCGTGAAGTCGCGCGGCGTGTTGCCCAGCGTCGGGGCCTGGCCGATCGGGCTCAGCCTGCCGTCACCGGCGATGGCGAACACGGCGATCGTGTTGTCACCGCGGTTGGACGCGTAGACGAACCCGCCGCCCGGATGGACCCAGACCTCGGCGCCGGTGTTGGCGCCGGTGGCGCCGGCGGCGCGCGTCGAGACCGTCTGGAGCTCGGACAGCCGTCCGGTCGCGCCGTCGTACCCGAGCGCCGATAGCGTGCTGTTGGTCTCGTTGATGAGGTAGGCGTGGCGACCATCGGGCGCGAATGCCAGGTGGCGCGGTCCGGCGCCGGTGGCCGTGGTCAGGTGCGGCTCGGCGTTGGGCGTGAGCGTGCCGGTCGCGGCGTCGAACGCGAGCTGCGCGACGTAGTCCGCGCCGAGGCAGGGCACGAACGCGTAGCGGTTGGACGGATCGGTCACGATCATGTGCGCGTGGGCGCCGACCGCGAGCGTGTGCGGCGGTGCGACGCCGCGGTCGGGCCGGATCGCGAGGCTGGCGACCGAGCCATCGCCGTAGTTGGCGACCAGCGCGTACGCGCCGCTGCGATCGACGCCGATGTACGCCGGTCCGCTGCCGCCCGACGACGCGTCGTCGATCAGCGCGAGCGCGCCGGTCGCCGGATCGAGATCGTAGGCGGCGACGCGGCTCGTGGCTTCGCTCACCGCGTAGAGCGCGGTGGCCGTGATCGCGAGAAACGACGGCCTCGCCAATGACGATGTCGAGGCGGCCGGCGTGAGGCCGCCGTTAGTCGCGATGTCGTACCGGTCGATGCTGGCAGCGTTGCCACCGACATACGCGACCATGTGAACGGCCGGCATAGCGTCCGTGATCACCGCATCTGGCGTGGGGTGCATCGCGTCGAGCGTCGCGATCGTCGAGGAGTTACAGCTACAGACGATTCCGAGCGCACACAACCGCAGGTAGTGCATGGGCCGTCATCGTTGCGCCGATCGCCACCGATGTGGGCACGATGTGCAGGTCGAGCCGACATTCATCACACCGTGTTGGCGGCGCCGCGATATCATCTGATCTACGGCGAACGAGATCGATCTACCTAGGGAGTTCGACGACTACGTGATCGGCCGCGAGCTCGGTCGAGGCATGGCGGGACGCGTCTACGTGGCCGAGGACGCGATGCTCGCGCGCCCGGTCGCGATCAAGTTCATCGCCAACCTGGACGCCGGCGCGCGCCAGCGGTTCCTGCTCGAGGCGCGCGTGGTGGCGCAGATCCATCACCCGAACGTCGTCGGGATCTACCGGGTTGGCACGCTCGAGAATCGACCCTACTTCGTGACCGAGCTGGTCCGCGGCGTGTCGCTCGCGAAGCTCGACAAGCCGATGACCTGGCAGGCCGCGCTCGACATCGCGATCGGCGTCGCGCGTGGGCTCGCCGCCGCACACCGCCGCAACGTGGTGCACTGCGACCTCAAGCCCAGCAACGTGATGATCGATCCCGACGGGATCGCCAAGATCATCGACTTCGGGCTCGCCCGGATCGCCGCCGCCGGCTCGAGCTCGGGCCACGCGCCGGTCGGGACTCCGGACTACATGGCGCCCGAGGTGTGGCGAGGTGAGGCGCCGAGCCGGCGCGCCGATGTGTACTCGCTCGGCGCGATGCTGTTCGAGCTGCTCGCCGGCACGCCGCCGTTCGGCGATACCGCGCCGGCGGCGCTGCGGCACCGAGTCACCACCGACGAGGCACCCGCGCTGCGCGACCGGGTACCGCAGATCGATCCCGGAATGGCCGCGGTCATCACGCGCTGCCTGCGCCGCGATCCCGCCGAGCGGTTCGCCGATGGCGACGAGCTGCGCGAGGCGCTCGAGCGACTGCACGCGTCGCGCCGCAGCACCGTGCGAGCCGGCGAGAACCCGTACCGCGGGCTGTTGCCGTTCGAGGCGACGCATCGCGGCGTGTTTTTCGGCCGCCGCTCCGAGATCGACGCCGTGGTCGGGCGGCTGCGCGGCGAGCCGATCGTGCTGGTGACCGGCGACTCCGGGGTCGGCAAGTCGTCGCTGTGCCGGGCCGGCGTGGTGCCGGCGGTGGTGGACGGCGAGCTCGGCGGCGAGTGGCGGGTGATCTCGATCGTGCCCGGCCAGCGCCCGCTGACCGCGCTGGCGACGGCGCTCGATGACTTCGCGCTGGTCCCCCGGCTGCTCGAGGCGCCGGCGCTGCTGACCCGCGAGCTGCGCCGCCACGCGGGCGATCGCGGGCTGCTCGTGTTCATCGATCAGCTCGAGGAGCTGATCACGCTGGGCGATCCCGCCGAGGTGGTGGCGCTCGACGCGGGCCTCGCGGCGCTGGTCGACGGGGTCCCCGGGCTGCGCCTGCTCGCCACCGTACGCGCCGATTTTCTGTCGCGGATCTCGACGCTGACCGGGCTCGGCCGCGATCTGTCGCGGCTGCTCTACTTCCTGCGTCCGCTGCCGCCGGAGCGGCTGCGCGACGTGATCCTCGGCCCCGCGGTCGCGGTCGGTGCGCGGTTCGAGTCCGACGCGATCGTCGACGATCTGATCGAGGCGACCGCGCAGGCCGGCAGCGGCGGGTTGCCGCTATTGTCGTTCGCGCTCGCCGATCTGTGGGAGGCCCGCGATCGCGAGCACGACCTGATCTCGCGCAGCGCGGTCACCGCGATGGGCGGCGTCGCCGGCGCGCTGTCGCGCCACGCCGACGTCGTGATCGGCGCGATGATCGCCGAGGAGCGCGGCTACGCGCGCAGCCTGCTGCTCCGCCTGGTCACCGCGATGGGCACGCGCGCGCGGCGCACCGCGCACGAGCTCGTGGTGGGCGACTCGCCGCGCGCGGCGCTCGACGCGCTGGTCAAGGGCCGGCTCGTGGTCGTCCACGACGGCGAGCCGGAGCCGGTGTACGAGCTCGCCCACGAGTGTCTGCTCACCGGATGGACCACGCTGCGCCAGTGGCTCGACGCCGACACCGCCGGCCGTGCGACGCGCGAACGGCTCGCGGCGGCGTCCGCCGAATGGGTGCGGCTCGGCCGGCGCGGCGATGCGGTCTGGGAGGGCCGCCGGCTGCACGAGGCGATCGCGCTCGATCCGGCGAGCCTGTCGGCCGACGACCTCGCGTTTCTCGCCGCGTCCCGGCGGGTCGCGCGTCGCCGTCGTCGCCAGCGCTGGCTCGCGGCGCTCGGCGCGGTCGGGCTCGTCATGCTCGCGTTCGCGACCCAGCGTTACCTCGCGCAGCGCGAGCTCGCCGCCGCGGTCGCGGACGAGCTCGGCGGCGCGCGCGGCGAGCTCGCGGCCGCGCTCGAGGCCGATCGCACGCGGGTCGCGATCGCGGCGCGGGCGTTCGCTGCGTTCGACGCCGGGCACCTGGACGAGGGCGAACAGATCTGGCGGCAGGTGATCGCGCTGCGCGAGGGCGCCGAGCTCGCGTACCGCAACGCGAGCCGGCACGTCGAGATCGCGTTCGCGAAGGACCCGACGCGCAATGACGTGCGCGATCTGATCGGCGACATCCTGATCGATCGCGCGACGCTGGCCGACGACGTTCACGATGTCGCCCAGCGCGACGAGCTGATCGAGCGCGTCGCGCTGTACGACGCGGACGGCAGCCGGCGCGCGCGATGGATCGCCCCCGGGCGCGTGGTCGTGCGCGCGCCGCCCGGCGCGATGATCACCCTCGAGCCATCGCGCTGGCTCGGGTCCGGCATCGCCGACGCCCAGCTACCGCCCGGCAGCTACATCGTCTCGATCGCGACGCCCGGCCGCGCGATCGTCCGCGCGCCGATCCTGATCGAGCGCGACGCCGCGGTCGCGATCGACATCGAGCCGCCGCACGCCGCCGACGTCCCGCCGGGGTTCGTCTACGTGCCGGCGGGCGAGTTCCTGTTCGGCAACGCCAGCGAGGAGGATCGGCTCACGTTCTTCGTGACCACGCCGCTGCGCCGGCGTTCGACCGCGGCCTTCCTGATCGGCCGCAACGAGGTCACGTTCGAGGAGTGGCTCGCGTACGTCGACGCGCTGCCGCCGCGCGAGCGGGCCAAGCGAATCCCTGCTGTCCCCCTCAACAAGCTATCAGGTGGCCTCGCGCTGACGCCTGATGGCGCCGGCCACTGGCGAATCGCCTTGCAGCTCGAAGATCGGTTTTACACCGCCGCCTGGGGCGAACCGATCCTGTATACCGGGCGTACACACCAGGCGGTGCAGGACTGGCGGCGATTCCCGGTCGTGGGCGTCTCGTCCGAAGATGCGGCGGCATACACCGCTTGGCTCGATAGCACCGGACGGGTTCCCGGCGCGCGGCTGTGCAGCGAGGTCGAGTGGGAGCGCGCGGCGCGCGGCGCCGATGGCCGCGGGTATCCGGGCGGACGCCGGCTCGAGCCCGACGACGCCAACGTGGATGTCACGCACCGGTTCGTGTTGATGGGCCCCGACGAGGTCGGTTCACATCCTGCTTCCAGGAGCCCATTTGGTCTCGATGACATGGCTGGCAACGTGTTCGAGTGGACGATCTCCGAGGAGGGCGGCTACATCGTGCGCGGCGGCAGCTACCAGCACGATCGGAAGAGCGCGCATCTGACGAACCGATCTCCCATGAATGCCCTCGCGCGAGATGCCTCACTAGGTATCCGTCTGTGTGCAACCCCACCACTACCTCGCTAGATCCCCACCGAATACCCTCTATCACCACACATAAACAGACAGCCGGCCGACCTGTAGGGAATGTTGAGAACATTCCCCCTGACGTTCCCCCTGATTGCATCCTTGGTCCTCGGCAGCTGCGCAGTGGATGAAGATCCGCCGGAGCTCGTCGACCAGGCCCGTATCAGCCCGAATGGCACCAGTGCCAACGGCATCACAGCGGGTATCAAATTAACCGGTGTGGCTCCTGTCGGCCTCAGGCCAAACGGGACCCCGATCAGCATCGCTGCCTCGGGCGCGCCGCTGGTCGGCGCCGGCTTCGTCGGTTCGACCTGGACGGGCCACGTGGCGAGTGCGGCCAACGTCACGCTGCGGGTCGATGACGCGGCGCACGGTACCGGCGCCAACGCGGATCTCTGGTCGTACCGGGTCTCGGCCTCGATCGGCGGAGCATGGCGGCCCCTGTGCGTCAACTCGACCGGCGCGGCGCTCCCCGCTCATGCGGTGCGCGGAACGTGGAACCTCGCCGAGGGTGTGCCGGGCGGCGGCGCGTACACCGCCGCTGCCACGGACTTCACCTTCGCGTGCGACCAGAGCGCGATCTTCAAATGCCTCGAGTTCGGCTACAAACCGTGGACCGGCCACGCCTACGATCTCGCCGCCTGCGTGCGCGCGCTGCGCGCCGATTTTTGCGGCGACGGGACGTCGTACACCGTCGACGGGACCCTGGTGAACATCTTCGACATCGGCGGGCTCCAGCCCGACTCGTTTGGGTGGACTCCGGAAGCGGAGTGGACGCCGTTCGGCGCAAGCTGTGTGTCGCAAGCGCAGAACACCCGATTCTTCCAGCGTGCTGGCGTTCGCCCGCCGTGTTTCCCGAGTCCGCTGGCGGCGAAAAACTCGTGTGGGACTGGATTCTCCGGTGAGGCCCGGATCATCACGGAGCTCCCTCCGCGGTAATGCCCCGGCTTGGGGGTATTGTGTGTGTGGATGGCTACGCTTGTCGAGGTCGGGACCGAACAGCTCTACCAACTCCACGAGCGCACTTCGATCGGGCGCGATCGGCGATGTGACATCTGTGTCGACGACCCGATGGTGTCGACCAGCCACGCCGAGATCGTGCGCGACGTCACGGGTGCGTATCGCTTGCGCGACCTCGGGAGCCGGCGCGGCACATTTGTCGGTGAGCGTCAGGTCGACGAGATCGAGCTGCACGAGGGCGACGAGCTGCTGATCGGGCCGGCCCGCATGCGGTTCCACACCCGCGGCATGGGGCCGGCCACCGTGCCGCGGCTCGCCACCGCGTCCGGCGCGATCGACGAGCTGACCCGGCTGCGCGCGATCGCCGAGCTCAGCCGCGCGATCGGTGTCGAGCACGACCTGCGCAAGGTGCTCAGCCGCATCATCGATACGTGCTTTCAGCTGCTCGCTGCCGACCGCGGCGCGATCGCGGTGTTCCTGCCGGGCTCCAAGACGCCGCACCTGACGGTCTCGCGGGAGCGCGACGGCGAGGAGTCCCATTTCGCGCTATCGACCACCGTGGTCAGCGTGGTCATGGAGACGCACGAGCTCTATCTCAGCGCCGAGATCGACTCCGACGCCGCGCTGCAGCGCTCGGCCAGCCTCGGGGTCAACAGCGTTCGCTCGCTGATGGCGGTGCCGCTGCTGTACCGCGCGGACGACGTCGAGCTGCTCGGCGTGATCCAGCTCGATTCGCGCGCCGACGTCAACGTGTTTCTGTCGCGCGATCTCGAGCTGCTGTCGGTGATCGCCGGCCAGGCGGCGCTGGCGATCAAGAACGCGATGCTGGTGCGCCAGGTCCACACCGCGGTCGATGACGACTGGCGCCACCTCGAGCGCGTCGTCCGCGATCTCCCGGCGGGCGTGATCGTGCTCGACCGGCGCGGCAGGTGCCGGATCGCGAACAACTGGGTGCTGCAGCGCGTGCCGCTGCTCGGCGTGATCGAGCGCGGCGCCGGCGTCAACGCGATCGCCGGCATCGCCTGCGAGCGGCTGCGCGGTGGCGACCAGCGGCTGCAGGTCTGGGTCAACACGCGCGCCCTCGAGATCGTCACGAAGACGTCGAGCGAAGATGGCGAGACCGTGATCATGATCTCGGACAACACCGATGAGCTCGAGCAGCTGACCAAGGCCGCGCATCGCGATCGGCTGTCGCTGGTCGGTCAGCTCGCCGGGGGAATCGCGCACGACTTCAACAACCTGCTGTCGGTCATGCTGACGTACGCGAACATGCTCGAGGAGTCGAGCCCCGATCCCGCGGTGCGCGCGGATATCCAGACCATCGCCCGCGCGGCGACGAGCGCGAGCCAGCTGACCCGCCAGCTGTTGCTGTTCAGCCGCCACGAGATCGTCGCGCCCCGCGTGATCGACGCCGCGGCGCTGGTGCGCAATCTCGGCCGGATGCTGCGGCGCACGCTCGGCGAGCGCGTCGAGCTGGTGACCTATGTCGCCGACGACGTACCCTACGTGCTGATCGACGGCGCGCAGCTCGAGCAGATCGTCGTCAACCTGGTGGTCAATGCGCGCGACGCCATCGTCGACAGCGGCCGGGTCTACCTCCGGCTGACGCCATGTCAGGTCGCGGCGGGTGCGGTCGCCCAGCTGGCGCCCGGTTGCTACGCGCTGCTCGAGGTCGAGGACAACGGATCCGGTATGACGTCGGAGATCCAGGCCCACATCTTCGAGCCGTACTTCACCACCAAGGGGCTGCTGCGCGGCAGCGGCCTCGGGCTCGCGACCGTGCACGCGATCGTCAGCCAGGCGCGCGGCGAGATCTCGGTGACCAGCACGCTCGGCCGCGGCACGACGTTCCGGATCTATCTGCCCGAGACCGATCGCCCGCTCGAGGTCGAGACGGCCCCGGTGGTCGCCGCCGCGACCACGGGCGGCACCGTGCTCCTGGTCGACGACGACGACGACGTCCGCCGGATGGTCGAGCGCGTGCTGCGCCGCGCCGGCTACAAGGTCGTGAGCGCGACCTCGGGCCTCGACGCGCTGGCCTGTGCGCGCGCGTATCCCACCGAGATCGATCTCCTGCTCACCGACATGGTGATGCCCGGGATGACCGGCCAGGATCTCATTCGCGAGCTGTCGGTCGATCGCCCGCGGCTTCAGGTCGTGTTCATGTCGGGCTATCACCCGGGCGCCCCGATCGATCCCCGGCGCTTCGTGGCCAAGCCGTTCGATCGCGACACGCTGCTCGGCACGGTGGCCGACGTCCTCGCGAACCGCCCCGCCGAGCGCCCGCAGTAGCCGCCACCGAGCCGGCTTGTCTTTGGCGGGCTGTGCGTGTACGGGTGAAGGTAGAGGCCCGGAGCGTCGCCGCCATGTCGGAAGTCGAAACCGTCCGGTCGTCGGGCAGAAACATGGAGGCCGTGCCGCGGCTCGCGCTGGCCGGCGTCACCAAGCGCTACCCCGGGGTGATCGCGAACGACCGTGTCGATCTCGCGGTGGCACCCGGCGAGATCCACGCGGTGCTGGGCGAGAACGGCGCCGGCAAATCGACGCTGATGAAGATCATCTACGGCGCGGTTCGCCCCGACGATGGCGAGCTGTTCTGGGACGGTGCGCGCGCGCGCATCGACAGCCCGGCGGCGGCGCGGCGGCGCGGCATCGCGATGGTGTTCCAGCAGCTCGCCCTGTTCGAGACCCTGACCGTCGCCGAGAACGTCTGGCTCGGCCTCGATATGGAGCTGTCGCGCGCCGAGCTCGACCACCGCCTGGCGATCGTCGCGCGGGACCACGAGCTCGACGTGCCGCTCGATCGCGCGGTGCACGAGCTGTCGCTCGGGGAACGCCAGCGGGTGGAGCTGGTGCGCGCGCTGCTGATGGCGCCGAAGCTGCTGATCCTCGACGAGCCGACCTCGGTGCTCACCCCGCAGGCGGTCGACCGGCTGTTCGCGATGCTGCGCCGGATCGCCGGCGGTGGCTGCTCGATCCTCTACATCAGCCACAAGCTCGACGAGGTGCGCGCGCTGTGCGAGCGTTGCACGGTACTGCGCGCGGGCCGCGTGACCGGCGTCGTGGATCCACGGGCCGAGACCAACGAGAGCCTGGCGGCGCTGATGCTGGGCGTGGCACCCGTGAAATCAGCGGCGCGGCTGGCCGCGGCCGGCGCGGTGGCGCTCGACGTGCGGGGGCTGCGGCTCCCCCATCACGCGGCGTCAGAGCTGAGCTTCTCGCTGCGAGCTGGCGAGGTGCTCGGGATCGCCGGGATCTCCGGCAACGGCCAGGCCGACTTGCTCGAGGCGCTGTCGGGCGAAGCGCTGGGCGCGGCGCCGGGGACGATCCGGCTGTTCGGCGAGGATGTCAGCCGGCTCGCGGTCGCGCGCCGGCGCGCCCTCGGGCTGCGCTACATTCCAGAGGACCGCCATGGTCATGGCTCGGTACCCGCGCTGTCGCTCACGGGCAATACGCTGCTGACTCGGGCCGAGCTGGTGACCCGCGGCGGCTGGCTGCGGCGAGGTGCGGCGCGCCAGCTCGCCACCCGGCTGATCGAGCGGTTCGGCGTCAAGGCCGAAGGCCCCGATGCTCCGGCGCGTAGCCTGTCGGGTGGCAACCTCCAGAAGCTGATCGTCGGGCGAGAGATCGACGGCGCCCCGAAGGTGCTGGTGGTCGCGCAGCCGACCTGGGGGCTGGATGTCGGTGCGGCGGCGCGGATCCGCGAGGAGCTCCGGGCGCTGGCCGACGCCGGCTGCGCCGTGCTGGTGATCAGCGAGGATCTCGAGGAGCTGTTCGAGATCAGCAGCGCGTTGATCGTGATCGCGCGGGGCAGGCTATCGCCGCGGGTGCCGGTGGCCGAGGCGACGATCGCGCAGATCGGCGAGTGGATGGGCGGGGCCGGCCTGTGATCCGCATGCGCGCCGCGTCGTCGCTGGCGATCGAGTTTGCCGCGCCGCTCGCCGCGCTGGCGATCACGGTCGTCGCGGGCGCCGGGTTGTTCGCGCTGCTCGGCGTACCGCCCGGCCAGGCGCTGGCGCTGTTCTTCGTCGAGCCGCTGCGGACCGCGCACGGCCTCAGCGAGCTGGCGGTCAAGGCGACGCCGCTGCTTTTGATCGCGCTCGGGCTCGCGGTCTCGTTTCGCGCCAATGTCTGGAATATCGGCGCAGAGGGCCAGTTCATCGCTGGGGCGCTGCTGGCCAGTGCGGTCGCGCTGCGCGCCGGCGAGCACACCGCCAGGGTCATCGTCATCGCGATCGTGCTCGGCGGTGCGCTGGGCGGCGCGCTGTGGGGCGGGCTCGTGGCGGTGCTGCGCGATCGATTCAGCGCCAACGAGATCCTGGTCAGTCTGATGCTGGTCTATGTGGCGGAGCTGTTGCTCGGCTACCTGGTGTATGGTCCCTGGAAGGATCCGCAGGGCTTCAACTTCCCGCAGACCGCGAGCTTCGCCGCTGCGACCGCGATTCCTCGCCTGGTCGACGGCTATCGCGCGGACGTGGGGCTCGTGCTGGCGCTCGCTGCCGCGTTCGCGGTCTGGCTGTTCGTGTTCCGGTCCTATGCCGGCTTTCAGCTCGAGGTCGGCGGCAGCGCGCCCAGGGCCGCTCGCTATGCCGGGTTCTCGTCGCGGCGCGCGCTGTGGACCGCGCTGCTCGTGTCCGGCGGCCTCGCCGGGATGGCGGGCGCGCTGGAGGTGGCCGGGCCGATCGGCCAGCTCACGCCGCACTTTCCGGTCGGTTATGGGTTCGCCGCGATCATCGTGGCGTTCGTCGGGCGGCTGCACCCGGTCGGTATCGTGCTCGCCGCGATCCTGATGAGCATGTTCTACCTCGGCGGCGAGCTGGGCCAGTCGCGGCTCGGGCTGCCGCGCGCGCTCACCGAGGTGTTTCAGGGCCTGCTGCTGTTCGCGCTGCTGGCGTGCGATGCGATCGCCCAGCGCCGAGCGCGCCGGGCCGTTCGCTCGGCGCTGCCGGATCCGAGCTGACATGGAAGCCCTGGCACTGTTCGTCTCGTCGTCGGTGAATGCGGGGACCGTGCTCGCCCTGGCGGCGCTTGGCCTGCTGATCAACGAGCGGGCGGGCGTCGTCAACCTGGGCGCCGAGGGCATGATGCTGGTCGGCGCGCTGGCGGCATACGCGACGGCGGTTCACACCGGCTCCATCGTGCTCGGGTTCGGCGCCGGTGCGATCGCGGGCATCGTCCTGGCGGCGGCGTTCGGCGGCCTCGTGATCTGGCTCGGCACCAACCAGTACGCGACGGGACTGGCGCTCAGCCTGTTCGGTGGCGGCTTCGCCGCGTTCGCCGGCACCGGCTACACCAATCGCCAGCTCCCCGTGCAGCCCGCGTTCCGGCTCGGCGCGCTGTCCGATCTGCCGTTCGTGGGGTCGGTGATGTTCCGCTATCATCCGATGGTGTATCTGGCCGTCGCGCTGTGCGTCGCGCTGGCCTGGTTCCTCTATCGATCCCGCGCCGGCCTGGTGCTGCGGGCGGTCGGCGAGTCACCCGAATCCGCCCATGCGCTCGGCTATCCGGTGCGCCGGATCCGGCTGGCGAGCGTGGTGTTCGGCGGCGCGCTATGCGGCCTGGCCGGCGCGTTCGTCTCGCTCGCCTACACCCGGCTGTGGGTCGAGGGGCTGACCGCGGGTCGGGGCTGGATCGCCCTGGCCCTGACGACGTTTGCGACCTGGCGGCCGGGCCGGATCGTGCTGGGCGCCTACCTGTTCGGCGGCGTCACGATGCTGCAGTTCCACCTCCAGGCGCGCGGCGTGCAGATCGACAGCCACCTCCTGGCGATGGCGCCCTACCTGGCGACGATCGTGGTCCTCGTGGTCATCTCGAGGAAGCCGACCTGGATCCGCCTCAACATGCCGGCCTCGCTCGGCAAGGTCTTCCGTCCCGACACCTGATCTGCCCCTGGAGACTCCCATGCTGACAAGACATCTGTACTCGCCGATCGCCGTCGCGGCGCTCGGTATCTGCGCGTTCGGCGCGCTTGGCTGCAGCAAGCGCGAGCCACCGCCGAGCCCCGCACCCGCGGGATCGACGGCGGCGGTGGCGCCGCCGGCACCGGCACCGGCCCAGAAGCCGCTGAAGATCGCGTTTGCCTACGTCGGCCCGGTCGGAGATGCCGGCTGGACGTTCGCCCATGACAAGGCCCGCAAGGCCGTGGAGGCCGAGTTCGGTGCCAAGGTGACGACGAGCTACGTCGAGAATGTCCCGGAAGCCGCCGACGCCGAGCGCGTCATCCGCGATCTGGTCGCCCAGGATGTGGGCCTCGTGTTCGGCACGACGTTCGGATACATGCAGCCGATGCTGAAGGTCGCGGCCGACGCCAAGGCGGTCAAGTTCGAGCACGCGACCGGCTACAAGACCGCGCCGAACCTGCGCACCTACGACTCGCGGACCTACGAGGGCGCGTACATGGTGGGCGTGATCGCCGGCGGGATGACCAAGACCAACGTGCTTGGCGTGGTGGCGTCGATCCCGATCCCGGAGGTCATCCGCAACATCGACGCATTCACGCTCGGCGCCCAGAGCGTCAATCCCGCGGTGACCACGCGTGTGGTGTGGGTGAACAAGTGGTTCGATCCGCCGAAGGAAGGCGAGGGCGCGCAGGCGCTGCTCGACGGTGGCGCAGACGTGCTGATGCAGAACACCGACTCCTCGGCCGTCCTCCAGGCCGCCGAGAAGGCGTCGAAGTACGGCTTTGGCTGGGATTCGGACATGTCGAAGTTCGGACCCAATGCCCACCTGGCGTCCGCGATCATCGACTGGGCTCCGTACTACAAGAAGGCGGTCAAGGACGTGCTCGACGGGACATGGCAGACCGAGCAGACCTGGTGGGGCGTCAAGCAGGGCGCGATCGACGTGGTCTCGATCTCGGACAAGGTCCCCGCGCCGATCAAGGACAAGGTGGCCCAGGTGAAGCGCGGTCTGGCCGATGGCTCGTTCGCGATCTGGAAGGGCCCGATCGTCGGTCAGGACGGCAAGGAGGTCGTTGCCGCGAACCAGGTCGCCAACGACGACGCGCTCCACGCCATCAACTTCTACGTCAAGGGTGTGCAGGGCAAGCTGCCGTCGACGCCGTGAGCTCGCTGCCGGGGCAGCCCGGGCGTCGTCGACCGCTCAGCGCCGCGGCGGCACGATCGGCAGCGAGCTCGACAACCCGCCGTCGACCGCGACGGCCTGGCCGGTCATGTACGACGACAGATCCGAGGCCAGGAACAGAGCGACCCTGGCGATCTCGTCGGCGACCCCGGCGCGCCGCAGCGGGTTGAGCTGTCCGATCTTGTCCTCCGAGCCGCGGGCGCGTGCACCGTCGAAGATCGGCTTGGTCATCCCGGTCTCGATCAGCCCCGGGCACACGGCGTTGATCCGCACACCGGTGCCGGCGAGCTGGTTCGCCGCGGTCTGCACCAGGCTCACCACGCCGGCCTTGCTCGCGCTGTACGGGATGCCGCCGGCTCCGGACCGCAGTCCTGCGACCGAGGCGGTGCAGACGATCGCGCCGCGGCCCTGGCCGACCATCACCTTGGCGGCGTACTTGGCGGCCAGGAAGGTCCCGACGAGGTTCACCTTCAAGATCTGGTTCCACAGCTCGACCGTCAGATCGAAGAACGGCACCAGCCCGCCGCTGATCCCGGCGTTGGCGAAGCAGACATCCAGCGCGCCGTGCTCGCGCACCGCCAGCGCGACCGCCTCGGCGACGTCGTCCTCCGACGACGAATCCTTGACCAGCGCGGTTGCCTTGCCGCCCGCCGCGCGGATCGCCGCCACGGTGGCTTCGACCTCGGGCGCCCGATCGAGTGCCACGATCGTCGCGCCTTCCTGGGCGAACAGGATCGCGCTCGCCCTGCCGATCCCACTCGCCGCGCCGGTGATCAATGCCGTCTTGCCAGCCAGGATGCTCATGCGTGTTGCTCTCCTTGGCGGACTCTACGCCACGGTCGCGCGTGGCGGGTCGCCGGCCCAGCGGCCAGCGGGCGCCTCGCGCCGGCGCGAGGTAATCTCGGTGGGACCGCATGCCAAAGACCGGAGAGCCATCCACGGCGCTGTCGGTGCTGACGATCGGCCACAGCCGCCACCCGATCGACACGTTCCTCGGCCTGGTCCGCAAGCATCAGATCGACGCGCTGGTCGATGTGCGCAGCCAGCCGGCGAGCCGGTTCTCGCCGCAGTTCTCGCGCAAGCCGCTGGAGCGCGCGGTGACCGGCGCGGCGATCCGCTACGTGTTCCTGGGCAACGCGCTCGGCGGCCGCCCGGCGGATCGCGCGTGCTACGACCCCGCCGGCACGCTCGACTACGACCTGGTGGAAGCGCAGGACTTCTACCAGCGCGGGATCGAGCGATTGCTCGACGGCATCGCGCGATTCCGGTCTGCGTGATGTGCGCCGAGGAGAACCCGGCGAGCTGCCACCGCCGTCTGCTCGTCGCGCGAACGCTCGTTCGTCGCGGCGTCGCGGTGCGCCACATTCGCGGCACCGGCGCGATCGAGACCGAGGATGCGCTTGGCACTGTACTGGTCACAGCCCAGCTGTCGCTGCTGTCGTAGCCACCGCGATCGCCTCGCGCGTGTCGCCTGATTATTCGCGCGAGTCGCTGTTCGCCGCGGCGGACCGACGCGCGCGGAGCGCGGCCAGCTTGGCGTGGACCTCCGACGCATGGGTTGCGCACGCGAGCACGGCGACCAGCTCGGTCAGCACGCCACGGTCGTGGATCGCGTCCACCATGGCGCGATGATCGTCGGTGACGGTGTCGAGCTTGGCCGTGAGTAGCGCGAGCACGGCCGTGCGCAGCCCTTGCTCGAGGCCCTGTTCGCGGCCTTGCTCGAGGCCCTGTTCGCGGCCTTGCTCGAGGCCCTGTTCGCGGCCTTGCTCGAGGCCCTGTTCGCGGCCTTGTTCACGGCCTTGCTCGAGGCCCTGTTCACGGCCTTGCTCGAGGCCTTGCTCGAGGCCCTGTTCACGGCCTTGCTCGAGGCCCTGTTCACGGCCTTGCTCGAGGCCCTGTTCACGGCCTTGCTCGAGGCCCTGTTCACGGCCTTGCTCGAGGCCCTGTTCGCGGCCTTGCTCGAGGCCCTCCTCGAGGCCCTGTGAGTAGTACTTGCGCGCAAATTCGCTCTGATAGACGTAGCCTTGCATGTGGGACTCCAGCAGCAGCTTTCGAAGCGAGGGCGGCAGCGCCGCCATGATCAGGTCCAAGTATAGCCGGGCTTGTTCTTCGGGGAGCCCTTGAATCGCCGAGACCGCCACCGTGGCGACCTCGAGCTCGGGGTGTGCCATCGCAGAGAGCACGGCGAGTTCGGGGACATGCAGAACGTCCGCCAGGTCGGTCATCCGCGGAACGTCGGCGAGCTGGATCACGACCGGTGCGAGGGCGAACCCCGGATGGCCGAGCACGATGGACGCGCGCGACCAGGCCGCGATGGAGGGAGACGGGCTGACCACGAGCAGCACGACCGGACAGCGGAGCCTGGCTCGCAGCGTCGTGACGTAGACCGGCCACGAGTACTTCTTGTCCGGATCGACCCCGAGCTGGACCTCGACGACGATCGCGGCCACGGGCGCCTCGCCGCCATCGCGCAACACGACGGTGGCATCCGCGCGGTACTCGGTCGACACGACCTGGGAGAAGTCGATCGACGCCTCGTCGACCCGATCGTGGCGGAACGCGATCCTGGCACAGGCCTCGAGCAACATCGGGGCAAGCTCGCCGCAGTTGCGGAACATCTCGACGAGCACTTCATGGGGCGGAGACGGCACGGGTGGGCGGAGAGGCAAGCGGCGGGCCACTGGGCAAGCCCGCAAGATCCCGTGGTCGCGCCAAGAATTCGTGTCCGGCTGCCGGACACTGGGGTCAACCGTCCCGGCTACGAGAGTGTCCAGGCAGCATCACACGTCGGATGGGCGTCGCGCTGCGCGGGCACATACCTGACGCCAATCCCGCGCGTCAATGCTGGCTGACAGCGAGCGCGATGCCACGTACCGTGGAGCCCTAGGTCCGATCGGTGGTGGCGATCGACTCGATCGACTCGCGATGGATCTGCGTCTGAGCGAAGCGAGGGCGCGAGTCCTTGCGTGATGCTTGGCAGATCAAACGCCGTGATCGCTGTGACCTGCGATTATCGCAGCAGCTTCCAGTCCGCGTGCGCCTTCAGGTACGGCCCCTTGAACGGCGGGGGGGCGCCCACGGGGGCGATCACGTAGTCGGCGCGGCGATTCGCACGCTCGTCGGTGTCGTCGCGCGTCTTCACCTTCAGCACGTCCTCGCCGAACCCCGCGAACGCGATCGGCAGCGCGAGCCCGTGGCGCCGGAAGTACGTCGCGATCGCGCGTGCGCGGTCGAGCGACAGCGTACGGTTCGGCGCGCTGGCTCCGACCGTGTCGGTGTGCCCGGCGACGTAGAGCTGCATCTTCGCAAACTTCTCGGAGCGCTTCACGACCGCGGTGATCTTCGCCAGGCTGGCGTCGAGCTTGGCATCCTCGCCGGCCTCGAGCGTCGCGCGGTTGGTCGCGAAGTTGACGTCGTCGTGCTCGATCGCCACCGACCACGGAATCAGCTCGACCTTGGTGACCTGCCCGTCGGCGGACACGACGCGGAGCGACAGCGTCATCACCCGCGCACCGGCCGGCTGGGTCCACCCGATCGACAGCCAGGTCCCGGGCGCTTCCTGCTGGTAGGTCGCCGTGCCGCTGCCGAGCTTGGTGCCGTCCTCGCCGGTCGCGACCAGCTCGGCGGTACCGGCCGGCCGCGACATCCGGAACTGCAGCACGTGGCCCTCGAGATCGAGGTGCTCGAGGTCGTAGCTCACCTTGAACGGCGCGGGCACCGCGTGGGCAACCGCAGCGGCGGTGGTGCTGGCAACGAGCCAGACGGCGATGGCGGCGCAGCGCATCACACGATGATAGCGCCAAGCGGGTCTGCAACTTCTCAAACGAAGGCCTCGTTCGGCAGAACAGGTCGATCGCCGCGTACATGGAACCCGGGACGAATCACTAGTATCTCCGAAGAGGTATCTCCGGAGAGGTATCTCCGGAGATGAGCTCACGCAGAAACTGCGATCGAGCGCTACCCAACAGCAGCGGTCACGGAATTTTCTGATCGACATCGACGTTCGCATGGCGTGCTCGACCTTTCGTTCGTGCTCGCGACCGCGCTCCTCGGGACGGTGGTTGCGCTCCGGCTGGCGCGCTGGCTGCTCGGCCCTCCGCTCCGGCGATGGCGGCGGATCGTGCTGGCCGCGGGGGCGGCGCTCATGGTCAGCGTATGTGCGGCGTGGCGGATCAGCAAGGCGACCGCGTTTCAACTGCTCGGCGATCCGATGGTGCGCGTTGACACCGCGCAACCCGTCGTCGCGCTCACGTTCGACGATGGCCCGAGCGCGAGCGATGGCCCGCAGGTGCTCGACATCTTGCGGGGCGAAGGCATCCGCGCGACGTTCTTCGTGGTCGGCAGCGAGCTCGCCCGCCTTCGTGAGCTCGGTCGCGACATCATCGCCGCCGGCCATGAGCTCGGGAATCACTCGTACACACATCAGCGCATGCTCGGACAGTCACTCGACGTCATGCGCCGCGAGATCGAGCAAACCGATGACGAGATTCGCCGCGCCGGCGGTCGTGGCCCGATCGTGTTCCGCCCGCCGTACGGCAAGCGACTCCTCGCGCTGCCCTGGCTGCTCCGGGCGATGGATCGCCGTGCCGTCCTGTGGGACGTCGCACCGGACAGTATCGACCCCGACGTGGCCGCCAACGCGATCGTGGCCCATGTGCTCGCGGACGTGCGGCCGGGCTCGATCATCCTGCTGCACGTTATGGCCCCGAGCCGCGCCACGTCGCGGGCAGCGCTACCCGGCTTGATCCATGGCCTCAAGCAGCGTGGGTATCGATTTGTGACCGTGAGTGAGCTTCTCGCGATCGGCGCTTCATGATCTACCAGATCGCAGTCCGAGGTCGGCGACGGGCCGGCTTGCTCGGGCGTCGATCGCGGTCGGCGTCTCGCGAACCGAGCGCATGGAACCGCCAGATCGCCTCGTCGTCACCTGAGCTCTTCTTTCGGGTGACCGGCGACAACGTGTACGGAATCGTCGCTCGAAGACTCCCGACGTCCGGAGGATAGAACAATGCCGCGGCGGCATTGTTAAACACCTCTTCAGGCCTTGAGCTGCAGCGACTTGTACTCGAGGAACTCCTCGAGGCCGTACGTGCCGGCCTCGCGCCCGTGGCCCGACTGCTTGAAGCCGCCGAACGGCGCGTTCATGTTGAACGGCCCTCCGTTGATGTCGATCTGCCCGGCGCGCATCCGGCGCGCGACCTTCTGCGCGTGCGCCGCGTCCTTGGACCACACGCCACCCGCGAGCCCATAGATCGTGTCGTTGGCGATCCGGATCGCATCGTCCTCGTCCTTGTAGGTGATGATCGACAGCACCGGTCCGAAGATCTCTTCCTGGCCGACGGTCGACGTCGGGTCGACCTTGCCGAGCACGGTGGGCTTGACGAAGTAGCCACCGGCCGCGACACCCGCGGGCGGCTCGACACCCCCGGTCACGAGCTCGGCACCGTCGTCGAGGCCCTTCTGGATGTAGCCGCGCACGCGATCGAGCTGCATCTGCGACGCCAGCGGTCCGAGCCGCGAGGTCTCCGACATCGGATCGCCGGGGACGAACGCCCGGGCGACGTCGGCTGCGATCGCCTTGGCCTCGGCGTAGCGCGCTTCGGGGACCAGCATGCGCGTATGCGCCGTGCAGGTCTGGCCGGAGTTGAGGTAGCAGTTGGTCACGGTGCCCTTCACCGCGGCCGCGAGATCGGCGTCCTCGAGGATGATCGACGCGGACTTGCCGCCGAGCTCGAGTGTCACCCGCTTGACCATCCGCGCGGCGAGCTCGGAGATCCGCTTGCCAGCGCGGGTCGACCCGGTGAACGAGATCATATCGACGTCTGGATGGCTCACCAGCGCCTCGCCAGCCACCGGACCGAACCCGGTCACCAGGTTGAATACCCCCGCGGGCAGCCCGGCCTCGTCGATCACCTCGGCGAGCAGGAACGCGTTGAACGGCGCGATCTCGGAGGGCTTCAACACCACGGTGCAGCCGGCGGCGAGGGCCGGCGCGACCTTCAGCGCGATCTGGTGCAGCGGGTAGTTCCACGGCGTGATCGCGGCCACCACCCCGACGGGATCGCGTACGACCAGCGAGTGGCCGACCTTGTCCTCGAACGAGAACTCGCGAGCGAGCTTGGCATAATTGCCAAACGTCATGATCGGCAGTCCGGCCTGGATGCGAGTCGATAGCGTGATCGGCATACCGACTTCCTGCGCGATCGTCCTGGCCACCAGGTCGGCGCGCTTCGCCAGGCCGGCCGAGATCTTCGCCAGGTAGTCGGCGCGCTGGGCCACCGGCAGCTGGCTCCAGCTGTCGAACGCCTTGCGGGCGGCGCGCACCGCGGTGTCGATGTCTTGCGCGGCGCCGACCGGGACCGTGCCCATCACCGCGCCGGTCCCGGCATGGTGGACGTCGACCGTGTCGCTCGTGCTGGGAGCAGCCCACTGGCCATCGATGTAAAATTTGTCGCGGAGCAGCATGGTGGATCCCTTCCGCCCCACTATACGAAAACTCGCTGCGATGCCGATCTCGAATGTAGCGCGATACGTGCCGCGGGCCGACGGATCGGGAACGCCGGCTCGAGCGAGGCGGAACGCGTCATCGGTTCGCCGGCTTGTGTGCGTCGAGGGGGCATGATACGGCCGGACGTGATCGAATGGGTGCGCTCCCTCGGCAACCGGCTCGTCGGCAGCCCGGGGGCTCAGCTGATCGTCGGCGGCCTCGTCCTGGCGCTGGCCTTCCCGGCGCACGTCTCGGGGTCGCTCGGCATGGCCATCCTCGGCGGCGCGCTCGGCGTCGCCGCGGTCGTCGCGTGGCCGCGCGCCCCGGCGTGGCTGCGGTCACCGCCCGACCGCGTGGCGAGCACCCTGGTCGTCGCGATCGTCGTGGTCACCGGGGTCGCGGTGTTCCGCGCCGTGTTGACCGAGTCGCCCGACTGGCAGATGGGCGACTGGGGGCCGCAGCGCGCGGTCCTGGCGAACGTGATGCCGTCGCTGCCCGGGTTCGATGTGCCGGTGTGGAACCACGCGGTGTCGACCGGCGACGCGCCGCTCGAGCTGTATCCGTCGCTGGTCTACTTCGTCACCGGGCATGTCGCCCTGGTGCTCGGGCTCGCGCACGATCTGCCGCTCGCGCTGATGATCGTCGCGGTGGTCGTGCACCTGACGATCGCGGCGGCGACGACGGCGATCGCGATGCACATCGCACCCAAGCCGATCGCGCTCATCGTGGGGCTCTTGACCCTGGTCGACAGCGGCGCGGTGGCTCACGGCGGCACCGTCGGGCTATTCCGCTGGGCGCTGCTGCATAGCGCGTGTGCGCTGGCGTGCTCGACGATCGCGGCGCTCGGGATCCTGGCCGCGCTGTCGCGCCCTCGGCTCGGCGCGTCGGCGACGATCTGGATCGCGACCGCCGTGGCGACGATCGCGCACCCGGCGGGCCTGATCGCCTCGGCCGCGAGCATGGTCGCGCTCGCCGCGGTGGCGCTGCTCGCGTCGGATGTTCCGCCGCGCCGCGCGCTGATCGCGCTACTGCACGTCGGGCTGGGAGCTGCGCTCGGGGCGGCGCTGTGGATGCCGCTCGCCGCGCGGATCCTCGCTTACGGCCAGCACTTTCCGAACGCGCTGCGGTCGTCGGCGCGGCTGCTCGAGGACCTCTTGGCGCAGCCGTCGCCGGTGACCGCGTTCGCCGCGTTCGAGTACATCGGCTATTTCGGCGTGCTCGCGGCGCTGTGGTCGCGGCGCGCGGTGGCGGTGTTCGTCGCCGCGAGCGCGTTCGTATTGCTGCTCGGGCTGTGCGACTCGCCGTACCTGGCGCTCGATCTCGCGCCCGGGCTCGGCGTCGCGCGGCTCGGCGTCCAGCGACTCGCGCAGCTAGCGCGACCGTTCGTGTGGGCGGCCTCCGCCTATGGCATCGCGATCCTCGCGGCACACGTGCGGGCGGCGTGGCGGGGCGCGACCCGGCCGCGCAGGCTGATCGCGGCGGCGGCACTCGGGATCATCGGCGGCGCGACGCTGCGCGCGCTGCCCTCGTTCTGGGCCTCGGCGTCGGATCGCTCGGAGAGCGAGGCGCGGGTCTACGCGCCGGACCCGCTGGGCCGCGCGGCGCTGGGGGCCTGGGGCCAGGCGCGCGTCCGCGAGCTCGCGCCCGGCGCCTGGGCGCGAGCGCTGTTCGAACAGGATACCCACGAGCACTTTCACCTCACCGCCGAGACCGGGCTGCCGTCGTTTCACATGCCGCCCGAGCCAGATCTGCTGCTGCGCGAGCGCATGGAGGACACCTCGGAGGCGAGCCTGCGCCGGTTCAACGTGCGCTGGGTGATCGGCCTCGACCGCTCGCCGTCGCTCGGCGACCCGGCGACCGAGCAGGTCCTCGGCAGCTATCACATCCGCGAGGTCGCGGCGTGGGACGGCAAGTTCGCGCGCATCGAGCGCGGCGCCGGCGAGGTCACGGTCACGCGGCTCGACGATCGCGGCGTCGAGCTCGACGTCACGGGCACCACCGAACCGGTCCTCGTCGCGCTCGGCACCGGGTTCTATCCGCGCTGGCAAGCGCGCCACGCGAGCGGCGCCGTGGAGCCGGTGTACGCGTATCCCACGGTTCCGGGCGGTCGTCTGCACGTGGTCTGTGCGTGGCTGGCTCCGGGCCACACCACGTTCACCGTCGATGGCCCGCTGCCATCGGACCACGATGGTCGCGCGATCTCGTGGCTGGCGATCCTGGCGGTGGTGGCGGGCGTCGCGATCTGGACTCGGCGGCCCTGGCGGCGCCGCGCGCTGGTCCGCTGGGCCCGTTGGCGGCGGCGCTGGCCGGCGGCCGGGCAGCTCGCGATCCGCGCGGGCGTGCCGCTCGTGCTCCTGGTCCTGACCGTGCGCGGCTGGCGCGACGACGACGGCGACGCGCGCGCGCTGATGCTGGGCGGCGGCCTGCGCGCGACCGCCGAGGTCGACGTCCGCACCGGCGCCGGCGCGTGGCAGTCGTGCGGCTACGTCGCGGTGTCAGGCTCGTTCGAGTGCGACGGCCTCGCCACGGCCTACGACGCCACGGCGAATCTGCTCAACGATGCGCGCCCGAGCTGGGGCTTCATCACCCCCGCGATCGTCGCGTTTGCCAATGCGCCCGACGTCGAGATCCGGATCCGGCTGCGCGCCCGGCTATCCGGCATGTACGACGCCGCGGTCAGCGAGGGCAGCGTCGAGCTCGCCTGCGACGGCGATCCTGTGCGCACGATCGAGCGCAAGCGGCTCCTGTACGTCGACCGCGGCGAGCGCGCGATCGAGATCCGCTCGAAGCTCCCAATGTCGAGCTGGGCCTTCACCTTCGTGCGCGACGACACGCTGGCCCCGCCGCGGCCGTTCCTCGATGAACCGCCCGAGGCGCCACCGCCGAGCGTCCTCGCGATCCATTGATTCGCGGCGATCGGGCGCAGCCGGGACGCGCGGCCCTACATTCCGCGATCCGCCCGGCCGCGCGCTCGACCCGTGGTCGGTCGCGCGTTCGTCCGGTACGCTGCGCTCCATGATTCGCCACATCCTGCTCCTGCAGCCGCGCGCCGACGCTACCCCCGACGCTATCGACGGGTGCCGGGTCGCGCTCGCCGCGCTGGTCGGCGCGATCCCCGGGCTCGTCAACTTCCACTGGGGCGCCAACGTGGCTCCCGAGGAGCGCCGCGGCGGGTTCAGCCACGGCTTCACCATGGACTTCGTCGACCAGGCAAGCCTCGACGCCTACGGTCCGCACCCGCAGCACAAGCCCGTCGCCGCCAAGGTCCGCGAGACCTTCGAGCGCATCGTCGTGTTCGACTTCGCGATGTGAGTGAGCGGATACGACCGAGTACCTCGTGCAACGTGACATCGGTCGCCGCGTCGGAAGTAGCAACGCTCCGCCATAGGCTGCCATCCTGTTGTCGTCAGTGCCTCCCTCCTTGGAACTACGTCATCCGTCCACACTCCAAGAGCAGGTGACCACCTGACTTGTTTATACGCAGGCCCTTAGCGTGCTGAGTGCCAATGAGAGTACTGTCGTTCGGCGAAACATATCTATTTACCTCCTTGTGAATAGTGATTCGCCGTGAGTATCCGGATCTACCGACAGGCGCCCTGTGGTAGATTGTCAAATGTCGAATGTTGTTTGCGGCGGACGAGCAACCGGAGGCCGGGATACAGACCGAGCAAGAACAGGATCGTGATGATCTCGGCGAACAGCTGGACCGACGTATGGTGGAGCTCGACACGGATCTCGTAGTGACCGGCATCGGGGACGTGGATCCGGAACATGCCCTTGGGCGACGCGGTTCCTGCGACCTGTGCCGGGCCCGAGTCGGTCACCGCAGTCCAACCCGGGAAGTAGAACAGCGCGAGGTCGAGATCGCACGAGCTCGCGGCATCGATGGTAACGCCATAGGTCGTGCCGCCGAGCTGAACTGCGTGGAATTGCGCCGATCCGCTCACGAGCTCGAGGAGCGTGGAGCGCGGCTGCGGCGGCATATCGACGACCGTCAGCGGCACGTGCTCGCCTGCGGCGGTTCCTTCATTCCACTGCTGGATCAGCTCGGCGGTCATCGCCGGGTCGGCCTTGGACAGCGACAAAAATTCGGTATCGCTGATCCTGACGAATCGGCGGCCATTGATCGCGATCAACGCCACAGCCAATAGCGCGAGAATCCAGCGCGGTCGCCACGTGCCCGGTACCACCGCCACCCAGGTTGCGCCGATCGCCGCCGCGCCCACGGCACCGGCGAGTGCGAGCAAGCGCCACGGAAACTGGATGCGACTGCTGTACGGCAACAGCGACCACAGCGGCTTGGCAAACGGGATCATCACGAACAACACCGCGATCGTCAGCGCCCACCACAGGGCGCTGCCACGCAGTGCGCGGCGAGTCTGCACGCGGACAAGACAAGCAAGCGCGAACACCATCGCGGCGGCGAGAGGAATTCCGATCGTGAATGGCATCCGGACGCCGTGAGGTGTGTCGGTGGGAGTGTCGCCTCCAAAAAACCAGTAGCCGAACTTGAAAAATCTCCGTACCGGCACCATGTGAAGCATCGGGTCGTTGTACGAGCCACCGAGCCGCTCTACGTGCAGGAGCTTCATCTCCACAAACGCGGGCACCAGGTAGTACGCGGCGATCGCGAGCGCGGCTAGCAGGACCGTGGCGCCGATGACGACCCGTCGTCGGTCGGTGCGCCAGTGCGGCACCATCGTGGCGACGAGCACGACGAACAGGAGCTCAGTCGCCCACTGCCCGATCAGCGTGTGTGTGACGATCAAGATCGCGTGGACGATCGCCGCGCCAAGCCCGATGCGCGGCAGCTGCGGGTACGGCGCTCGTCCCAGCGCGCGGTACAACCAGAGGGTGACGGGTATCAGACAGGCGGCGCCGTACTCGGCGAGATCCCCGCGCGCGTAGAGATCGACGAAGTGATAGGGCACGAACACAAACGCGGCCGCGGCCACCAGCGCCGCGTCGGTGCGCCGTGTCTCGCCGCGAACGAGAAAGAATGCGCCGAGACCACCGGTGGCCGTGAGCACCGCGATTGCGAGTTTCAGCGATGTGGCGAGTTCGGCGCCGCTGATGTGGAACAGGCCACCGAGCGCGAGGATACCCGGCGAGAACAACACGAACGTCGGGGCTCCATGGCCGCCGTAAAAGTCGGGTGCCCAGCGCGGAAACACATGACCATCTTGCCAGCCGCGCACGTACTCGAATGTGCGCAGGAGGTAGCGGCCCATCTCGTGCGATGGAAACCAGTAGCGACCCCAGAGCGGCCACGTCGTCCCGAGCGCCAGCACCACCACGATCGCGATGCACAGCAGTAGCTGCCATCGCGGAATCGCTTCCACCAGGACCGATTTTTCGCCTGAGCTCATGGGTGCGGCAAGAGTGCGCTTCGACGCACAACCCGACAATCTACTAGCGTCACTTTTTGCGTCATTTGCAATCGTGGGCGCCGGGTGGTGTTAATTATACATAGTAGCGTAGATCGATGGCCAGCCACTGCGCGACGCGACACGCGGTGGGGTGAATGGACCGGCTCCGCCGGGCCATCCCCAGAGGGCTTCGCGGGAACGTCCCTTATCGATACGCGGCGGAACAAGGACCGTTGACCGGAGGTCAACGCGTTCCTGTGTGGCTCTCAACGATGATCGCGCCAAGCGACTCGCAGCAGGTTGTACTCGGAGCCGGGTTGATCGATGCGGTCCGGAGGTCCGAACGCGAGAAACACGACCTGCAGGCCGTGCCGGTAGCGCTCGGTGCGTGGACCCGCGAACCGTAACCGCACACCGCGCGGGGTCGACGATGTCGAGACCAGCGGCAGCTCTTCCAGCTGAACTTTCGCGCGTACCGACGGAAGGAAGTCCGGCCCGGGCGGCCTGCCGGACAGCGGCCCAACCTCGACGTCGACGTAGGCCGGGTCATCGACGAAGAAGTACGTCGCAACTGCCACCGCGCCGGTCGTGAGGTCCCAGTTGGTCCCGTTGCGATAGTAGGTCTGTCCAGGCTCCTCGGTCATGAGCTGCATCCCGCTGTCGATCGGGAGTGCTTCTGGCGGCTCGGGATCGGGATCATCGATCGAGCACGCGATGGGCCAGGGGCCGCCGCTGCGCGATACCGGCACGACCTCGTGATCGATCCGCTTGATGATCCTGCGCTCACGGTCATCTCCAGACGACCGCTGGAGGCCGACGGTCGTCCCGTACACGCTATGATCGCACGACTGTTCGCGATACGGGTCGACGTAGCACGGGCAGGTCCACTGGTCGCCACCCACGTAGCGCGCGATCCAGGGGTCCGCGATGTCGTATGCGTCGGGGAACACCGCCGATATCAGCGGTGGATCGGTCTGGTCGATCAGCGAGAGATAGGCGCCCCTGGCTCGCACCGGGCTCACCCACGCATGCCGGATCGTGGAGGTCACCGCGGAGACGCCCCACCACAGGGCAAACGCGCCGAATCCCACGGTCCCGAGGATCGACGAGCCGAGCCGGGTCGCCAGGTAGCGCCAGGAGGTGACCAGCAGCACCACGAGCGTGGGCGCGACATCGAGGAAATAGCGCGACGACACGCTGGGGCTGTGCAGATAGAACACCAGCAGCGGAATGCCACCCAGCACCGCCCACAGGCCGAGCCAGCGAGTCTCTCGATCGAGATCGGGCGTCTGGCGCGGTGTCGGCGGAGCCGATCCACGCTGGCGCACGCGCAGCCACGCGAACACGACACACCCCAGCCCCGCCACGATGAATGGCACGTAGGCCCACGTGTAAGGCGTGAAATAGTACTCGCGCCACCGCGGCACATCGAGCTCGCCGGGATGAAGATTGCGCTCGTAGAAGAAGAACCCGAGCCGCGCCTTCTGCTCGGGCCGGCCGAACATCGCACCAACGAGCTCCTTGGCCGAGTCACGGGCGGCGACCGTCTCGAACGGATGGTTGAACCGAGTCGCGTACAGGTTGCCGGGCAGATCCTCGAGGTTGAGCCGATGGCCGAACTCGCCACCGTTGCCGAACCGCAGGTAGTTCGTGACGAACAACGCGGCGCCGCCTGCGAGGAACAAGGCAGACGCCAGCGCGATCACCCCGATCGCCTGCCGCACCGAGCCGCGGTAGCGGACGTACAGCACCGTGGCGATCGCGGCGCAGGCCGCGCCGTAGAACCAGATCGTGGGGCGCAGGAGCCCCGTGGCCCCCGCGAACGCGAGCAGCAGCACGTAGCGCGTCGTTGTTGGCCGGCGGATCATGATCATGACCCCGGCGAGCAGCAGCATCGAGGCACCGTACGAGTACGCTGCGGCTTCCTCGTAGACCGCGATCCGGCCGCGCAGCATCGTGATCACCCCGGGCAGCATCGCGGTGAACAGAAAGGCGCCGCGCGACGCGTACGACCGATCGCCGCCCGGACCGAACCATGTCCGCAGCAGCGCGTACATCGTCGCCACGGCCCCGAACAGCATCGCGATGCGCTCCGGGAACGGGCTGACGTGGATCACCCGACCGAGGAGCTCCCACACGGCGAGCCACAGCGGGACGCCGAGTCCCCAGACCTGCTGCACACCCCCTTCGATCCACGCGAGGTCGTGCGTGACCCCTTCGGCGTGATTGGTCAGCGCGAGGCGACCGCTGAAGAATGCATAGACCTGTGCGCGATAGTACGGCTGCTCGCTGTACCACTGGCCCCAGCGCGGGATCGCACCGGTGACCCACATGACCACGAGCCCGAGCAGGACGGCGAACAGCAGTGCGCGCCGGCGGTGGAGCGGTGACTGCGGGTCAGGCATGCGCGTCGGTAGAAGCCACCGCGCCGGAATTGCGGTCTTGCGTTACCACCGAGCGCGCCAGGACGGCGCTCGCGACCAGCAGTCCCTCGACGTGTTCGGACGGCGCGGCGTGCTGGAGATAGGCGAGCCGCTTCATCTCGCGGCGAACGTGAGACACGAGATCGAGGATCAACCCGGTCGCGAAGGACACGACGCCCGCCATCGTGATGCCGGTGCACAGGATCGCGGTCGGGAACCGTGGGACCTGCCCACTGTGGGCATACTCGAAGACCAGCGGCACCGCAGCGGCGAGCGCGCCGAGGATCATCAAGCCGCCGAGCAGCCAGAAGAACATCATCGGCCGCTCGTTGCGCATCAGGTTCAGGATCGTGACGAGGATCCGCCAGCCATCGCGAAACGTCCGCAGCTTGCTGAACGACCCGGGCGGCCGCTCCTTGTAGGGCGTGTCGAGCTCGGCGATCGCCATCCGCATCTGCATCGCATGGACGGTGAGCTCGGTCTCGATCTCGAACTCGCGCGACGACGATGGGAAGCTCTTCACGAACCGGCGCGAAAACACGCGATAGCCCGACAGCATGTCGTCGATCTGCGAGCCGAACAGCTTGCGCACGAGCCCGGTCAGCACGAGGTTGCCGAGCCGGTGCCCGGGACGATACGCGTCCTGGTGAGTCTCGACCCGCTTGCCGACGACCATGTCGAGGTTGTCGCGCAGCATGGCGTCGACCAAGCGCGGCGCCGCACTCGCGTCGTACGTGTCATCGCCATCGACCATCACGTAGATGTCGGCCTCGATGTCCTGGAACATCCGGCGAACGACGCTGCCTTTGCCGGGGCGCCGTTCGCGCCGCACGACCGCTCCCGCTTGTCGGGCCACGTTGAACGTGTTGTCGGTCGAGTTGTTGTCGTACACGTACACGGTAGATCCCGGCAGCGCCGCTCGGAAGTCGCTGACGACCTTGCCGATCGCCGCCTCCTCATTGAGGCATGGAACGAGTATGGCAATACGAGGCGAGGTGGTCATGCGAGGCTGGGGAGGATGCAACACACGACGGTGAGCGTCAAGCTGCGCGGCTCGATGGCGCGCACGCCTGCCGTTCGCCGTGAGCGTCGTCATGGGGTGTCATGGCGGAACAGCCGCGCGTGCGCGTACCCGAGGTCGAGAGTCTTGACGAGCTTCCAGCCTGCTGGCATGGCTATCTCCGTACCTCCTTGCTTCTGGATCGTCCACGCATGCCGCGTCTGGATGTCCGTCAATGACAATATGTACCAGTCGGGTCGGTCGTAGTACAGGATGTGAGGAGTCACGAACGCGGGCTTCTCGGGCAGGAAGATCACGACCCGCTGGGTCGGCTTGAGGGTCGCTCGCGCGTCGGCGAAACAGAAAATCTCGTCGGTCACGATCCAGGGCTTCTCACCGTCGATCGGCTTGGCGACCGTCTTGGCGAGCTGCTTCATCGACCAGTAGCCCTGGGTATCGGAGAAGCCACGCCAGCGCAGCAGCTGCAAGCCCCAGAGGCCTCCGGCGATCAGCACGACCGCGGCGATCGCCTTCCAGCGGCGTTCGAACCCAAGCACGCCGGTGGCGAGCAGCGTGATCAGCGCGGGCAGCCCGAACAGCACGTAGCGCGGATGGAACACCGGCACCAGCGGTTTGCACGACAGCACGAACAAGCACAGCCAGGGCACGCCGACCATGCACCACAGCAGGGTGTTCAGGCCATGGCGGACGCGCCCGGCGCGGATCAACGATGCGGCCCAGACGGTGAGGAACAGCAGGGCCGGAAACACGTATCCGCTCTGCAGGTCGGCGTCCTGGCGATGCAGGAACGCGTACGTCACGTACGCGGTGATCGAGCTCGGTGCGATCGGACCGATCCAGAAGTAGGTGGTGACGATCGATACTGTCCGATGGAAGGCAATGGGCAGCCACGGCCCGAACGCTGCGAGCATCGAGCCGCCGTAAAGCACGATCCACAGGATCGACAGCCCCAGCTCGCGGCGCCGCACCAGCAGATAGATGAACTGCGCGACCACCGGAAACACGAGGAAGTAGTGGGTGTAGAGCATCGCGACGGCACACGGCCAGTACGCGAACCACCGCCAGCCCGCCGTGCTGGTGATGAACACGCAGCTCAGCGAGACCAGCAGGACCGCGAGCGCGTACATCCGCGCCTCGACGGCGTAGTGCAGCAGCATCGGATTGGTCGCCATCAGCGCAAGGACCAGCAGCGCCAGCGGACGCGAGAACCGGGTGCGGACGAAGTGGTACCAGACCGCGAACGCCGCCACCATGAACACGACCGATTCGGCGCGCGCCGCGACGAGGCCGGTGCCGAACACCTGCAGCCACGGCTTGAACACCAGGTACCAGAGCGGCGGATGCACGTCGGCCGCGCCGAGGCGAACGATATCCACATAGTTATTCGCCCCGACCAGCACCAGGCTGAAGCTCTCGTCAATCCAGGTACTGAATCGACCGATCGTGGACATGCAGAGCAGCGTGAACACGGCGAGCAGCGCGGCCGGAGCGGCCGGCGACTCGAACACGCGACGCCACGGCGACCGAGGCAACGAGACTGTCACGCCTTGACCCTGCAACAGAATATCGGACGACACAAGCGAACTCCTGATGATGGCATGCCGGCGTGCGACCGGCTCTATAGTGTGAAGCCGGCTTTGACGGCGTCGTCGCGGAACATCTTGACCGTTTCGAGTGAGAACTGGCCAAGATCCTTGCCGGCGCTGGTCAGCTTGGCGAGCAGATCGTTCGTCATCGTGATGATGTCGCAGCCCGCGGCCTCGGCGTGGAACACGTTGAGCAGCTCGCGCGGGCTCGCCCAGATCAGCTCGGCCGCCGGCGCCAGCCGCACCAGGGCGAGGGCTGCCGCCATATGCGGCACGGGATCGCGGCCGGTGTCGGCGATCCGGCCAGCGAACACCGAGACATAGGACGGGGTGCCGGGCGCCAGGTGGGCCATCACGTCGCGGACCTGCTCGAGCGTGAACACCGCGGTGACGTTGAGCTTGATACCTGCACCGGACAGCCGCTTGACCAGCTCGTACGACGGCTGGCCGAGCGTGTTGGTCACCGGGATCTTGACGTAGACGTTGTTGCCCCAGCTCGCGATCTCGCGGGCCTGGCGATCCATCTCGGCGAAGTCGTCGGAGAACACCTCGAACGAGATCGGACGGTCGCGGATCGCATCGAGCACTTCACGCGCGAACCCGCGGTAGTCGGTGATCCCGGCCTTGCGCATCAGCGTCGGGTTGGTCGTGAACCCCTGGATCCAGGGGCGCTCGTACATCTCGAGCATCCCCTTCTTGTCCGCGCCGTCGGCGAACAGCTTTATCTTCAGCGTGGGAATTCCCGTCATGTCGTTGCCTCTTCGAGGATCCAGGCGGCCGCCTCCGCCAGCGAGGTGACCTTCGCATCGAACGCCCGCGGTTGGCGCTCGCGATAGTGATAGTCGATGAACACGGTCCGACATCCCGCCGCCGCACCGGCCTCGATGTCGCGCCAGCGATCCCCTACCATGAAGCTGGCCGGCAGCGCGATGTCCCAGTCCCGCGCGCCGTCGAGCAGGAGCCCGGGGGCCGGCTTGCGACACGCACAGCCGTCTACATCATCGTGGTAGCAGCCGTAGATCGCATCGACCGGCAGCTCGGCGCGCAGGCGGTCGTGGATCGCGTCGATCGCCTCGCGGGTCTGGGTGCCGCGCGCGACGTCCGGCTGATTGGTCACCACCAGCAGCGCGAACCCGGCGCGCTTGAGCTGGTCCAGCGCGCCCGGCACGCCGGGCAAGAGCTCGACATCCTCGACGCGCGCCGGCGGATACGGACGACCATCACGGACGATCGACGCGTTGAGCACGCCATCGCGATCGAGGAACACCGCGCGCCGGCTCACTTCGCGGTCGACTCCCACTTGGTCTCGACGCGCTTCAGGCTCGGGTGCGACACCAGCAGGTGCCAGATCACCGCCTGGAACGCCTCGGCGTGGGGCGTGACGTTCGAGTCGTTGACCGTGGGGATCAACACGCAGGCATCGGCGGCCTGCTTGGTGTAACCGCCGTCGCGACCGACGACGCCGACGATCGTGGCGCCGACTTCGCGGGCGAGCTTGAGCGCTGACACCAGGTTCGGGCTGATGTTCTTCTCGAGGTTGCCGCCGCCGACCGAGAAGATGAAGATGCCGTCTTCCTTGCGCAGCCGGCTGCCGCGCAGCCACTCGACGAACACGCTGGCCCAGCCCTCGTCGTTGGTGCGGGCGGTGAGCTCGGAGACGTTGTCGGTCGGCGCGTACGCCTCGAACCCGGCGATCTTGCGGAAGTCGTTGACCGCGTGCGAGCAGTTGGCCGCGCTTCCCCCGACGCCGAGGAAGAACAGCCGGCCGCCCCGCGCGCGAACCGCGGCGAGTAGCTCCGCCACGCGCTCCACGGCGCCGTGATCGATGAGGTCGATGATGCGCTTGGCTTCCTCGAGATGCTGGCGCGCGTAGCTCATGAATTTCCCTTTGCCGAGAGCAGGGCCCTCGTCTCTTCGAGGCCGGCGGGCGAGCCGATCTCGTAGAACCGTTCCGCGACCTCGTAGCCGGCCAGCTGGCCCCGTGCGAGCAGGTCCTGATACACGGTCGCGAGATCGAGGCGCTGCTCCACGGGATACGCCGCGAGCGCCTCGGCACGGAGTGCACCGAGGCCGTAGTCGATGTGCATCATGGCCGGGGACTTGTCGACCTTGTCGTAGCACATGATGCGGCCGTCACGGTACACGACGTTGCTCGCGTCGTACTGGCCATCATTCTTGAACACCGTCATGAGCCCGACTTTGCCACTGCGCTCGTACGCCCGGATGATGTCGGCATAGTCGCAGGTGAGGTACGAGTCCCCGTAGAGCACGAGGAAGCGCTCACCGAGCAGCGGCAGCGCTTGCCGGAGCGCGCCGCCGGTGCCGAGCAGCTTGCCACCGTCGTGGGCATACACGACCTCGATCCCGAGCCCGCGACCGTCCCCGAGCACAGCCTCGATCTGATCGGCAAGATGTGCGACACACAGCACGACCCGGCGGATCCCGTGCGCGCGCAGCAGGTCGAGCTGATGGACGACGAACGGCTTGTCCGCGACCTCGACGAGCGCCTTGGGGATCGTCGACGTGATCGGCTGGAGCCGCGTCGCCAGGCCGCCCGCGAGGAGTGCGACCGGCAGCGTCATGACACGACGACCCGCGTGCCCTCGAACTCGAACCGGAACCGGACCTCCTTGAGGCCGGCGGCCGTCAGCGCCGCGCGCAACTTCGCATGGTCGCTGGCGTAGAACAGCAAGAAGCCGCCACCGCCCGCGCCGACCAGCTTGCCGCCGACCGCGCCGTTCCGGCGACCGAGCTCGTACCAGTCGTCGATCTGCGGGTTGCTCATCCCGCTCGATCGCTTGCGCTTGTGGTCCCAGTGCTCGTGCATGAGCGCACCGAACGCCTCGGGTGCGCCGTCCTCGAGCGCGCGCCGGCTGCGCACGCCGAGCTGCTTGACGTAGTGGAGGTTATCGACCATCGCGCTGTCGGCCCGCTTGGTCCGGGTGTCCTGATCCTGCAGGATGTCGCTCGCGCTGCGCGAAAACCCGGTGAAGAACAGCAGGAGATTGTCCTCGAGCGCGTGCAGCGTCGACTGGGTCACGTTGAGCGGCTCGGCGTGGACCGATCCGTCCCGGTGGAAGTCGAAGCAGGTGATCCCGCCGTACGCGGCGATGTACTGATCCTGCTTGCCGACCGCGCGGCCGAGCCGCTCGATCTCGAGCTCGCAGGCGAGTCGCGCGAGCTCGCCGGGAAGCAGCAGCCGCCGCTCGAAGCTGTACAGCGCCTTGAGCAGCGCCGTGGTGAAGCTACCCGACGAGCCGAGCCCGGTCCCGGCGGGGATGTCGGCCAGCGTCGTGATCTCGTGCTGCGGCTCCTTGATGCCCATCATCACGAACGCCTCGCGCACGATCGGATGCTCGATGTCCGCGACGGTCTCGACATGCTCGATCTTGGAGTACTTGAGGAAGATGCCCGGAACGAACGGCCGCAGCATGGTGACCCAGACGTACTTGTCGATCGCGGCGGAGATCAGAAAGCCGCCGTGCTCGCGGTAGTACGATGGCAGGTCGGTCCCGCCGCCGCCGAGCGAGATCCGCAGCGGGCTACGGGTGATGAGCATGACCTGACTTCTCGGCGGAGGGTTGCACGTTGGATCGCGCGGGCCGGATCGCGTCGCGCGCGCGGATCCGGCGGCTCCCGCGAGCCCAGTCGTACACGTCGACATCCATGGAGGCGAGGCTTATCCCGGTTCGCTTGTGTTTTCCATACACTTCGTGCAAGTTCGCGGCGCTGTGCAAGGCTGGATGCCGGTGCTTCGACGCGCGCTTGAATCGCGGGCCATACCCTACGTGTTGCTCGCCGTGTTGCTCGGCGTCGCCGTCTCGCAGATCGCCAAGAGCAGCACCTGGCTTGACGAGAGCTACACGATCGTGCTCGTCGGGCCGCACCGGTTCGCCGAGATCGCGCGCCGCACGTCCGTCGATGGCCATCCGCCGCTGTGGTACTGGAACGTCCGGCTCTGGTTCGATGTCTTCGGCGTCGGCCTGATCCAGCTGCGCGCGCAGTCCGTCGTGTTCATGCTGGCGGCCTGCGCCACCTGGTTCCATTTCGTCCGGACCCGGTTCACGCGACCCATCGCGGTGCTGGCGCTGGCGCTGATCGTCAGCAATCCGATGGTGCTGCGTTACACGATCGAGGGGCGGATGTATGCGTGCTCGCTCTTGCTGGTCGCAGCCACGTTCGTGTTGCTGACGTCGAGCTGGCGATGGCGATGGTACGCATACTGGCCGATCGCCGTCGCGATGCTCTACGTGCACTACTTCCTGTCGTTCGTCCTGGCCGCCGAGTTCCTCTATTTGCTGTTCGCGGCGCGCAAGCCCCAGCAACTGAAGATCTGGTGGGTGCTGGTCTACGGCGGTTCGATCGTCGCGTCGTTCGTTCCATGGCTGCCGTTCGCGATCCACCAGACGTCCACCATCCTGTCCACCGGGTTCTGGATCCTGCCGGTCCGGCCGTCGACGCTGCTGGACTTCGTGCTCACCGCGTTTCTCAACAACCGCGATGCCGCGTTCACGGATTGGCGCGTGTTCCCGGCGCTCGGCTACGTGTTCCTGTGGGGCACCGCGCTGTATCGCGGCGTTCCGGGGAGCGAGCCCCCAGGGCCGCGCGCGCTGCTGTGGCTGGTCGCCGTCGTGCCGTTTGTGTTCCTGTTCGCGCTGTCGTGCAATCTGCTGCCGATCTTCCATCCGCGCTACGTGCTCTTCGGGCTGCCCGCGATGATCACGCTGCTCGCGATCGGCACCGTCGTCGCCCCGGGGCGCTGGCGAGCGATCACGGTCGTCGTGTTGTTGCTCGGTCACCTGGCAGGCTTCCTGGTGCTTCGCGAGCGCGGCAACGCGGACACCAAGGGCTACTATGCGATGAAGAAGATCGCCGTCGAAGCGGTCCGACCGATCGACGGTGAGTTGCCGTGGATCGTGACGACCTGGGTGTTCGGGTTCTTCGACGCACGCGCGACGCTGCCGCCGCGCCAGCGCGTGGTCTGGATGCGCGCCCAACCGCCGACCTTTTTCGGGGTGGAGGCCGTGCTCTACGACAAGCCGGAGACCTACGTTCACGACTGGTCTCAGGTCACTGCCAAGCACGCGTGGGTGATCGAGCCCTGGACAGATACAATGCAGATTCCGGAAGGCTGGACGTCGTCGGTCGAGCACAGGTGGGGATACGCGCACATCCGCCGGTTCGATCGGGTCGCTCTGTGACGGTGTTGACCATGAAACCAAACCATCGATTCCGGCACATTGTGATGACGTGGTGGCCGGCGCTCGTGCTCGCGCTCGCGTCGATCTGGGTCGTCCAGCCGATGCACGACGTCAACTGGTGGCAGTCGCACGAGAACATCTGGTACCCGGTGCGCGTCCACGAATACCTGCTGTCGTGGGATGCCGGGGTCTGGTACCCGCGCTGGTGTCCGAACTTCTACGGCGGCTACGGCTACCCGTTCCTCAACTACTATGCACCCGGCGTCTACTTCTTCGGCGCGTTGATCACGCGGGTCGCGTCGATCGATCCGTTCGCCGCGCTCAAGCTGCTCGTCACGCTGGCCACGATGGCGAGCTCGGTCGGCGTCTACGGGCTGCTGCGAAGCGAAACGCGCCGGACCGACGCCGCGCTGCTCGGCGCCGCCTGTTACGTGTTCCTGCCGTATCGCTGCACCGATCTATTCGCGCGCGGCGATCTCGCCGAGTACTGCGCGTATTGCCTGGTGCCATTCGTGGTGTGGTCGTATCGCGCGCTCGCGCGGTCGTCGGGGCAGCGCGCCGCGCTGCTGGCGTGTGCCGCGGCGCTGTCGCACGCGTGCGTGCTGCTGACTCACACCCTGCTCGGCATGCTGACCACCGACCTCGTCGGGCTGTATGCCGTCGCCCTGGTGCTCCGCAAGCAGCACCGGCTCGGCCTGCTGGCAGGTGCCGCGATGCTATGCGCGATCGCGATCGCCTCGGTGTACTTGCTGCCGGCGTTCGCCGAGCGCAACCTGGTGTTCATCGAGCGCGTGACCCGCGGTAACTACGTGCCCTGGAAGCGGTTCGTGCCGCTCGGTTCGCTGCTCGATCCGTTCTACACCCCCGGCTGGGTGTTCTTTATCGGGCTCGCGGTGTGGCTCGCGTCGTTCGCGGTTCCGCGGGCGCGGCGTGCCGCGATCTCGGCGGCCGTGCCATGGCTGGTCGCGGTCGCGATGCTGGCCATCTCGTTCCCCCACATCGTCTTGATCTGGAAGCTCATTCCGTTCGGCGCGAAGGTGCAGTTCGCGTGGCGGCTGCTCGGCTACGTCGGTCTGTTGACCGCGCTGGGGATCTCGATTTGGTGGGCGCAGCTCGTGCCGCCGCGGCGGTGGGCCCTGGTCGCGGCGATCGTGCTGTGTCTGCCGATGCCAGCATTGCTGTCGGCGCAGCGCCGCGTCGTGCTCGAATCCGCCGTGCCGACGACCGATGCGCAGATCCGCGCCACGTTCGCGACGTCGACCGCGATGGACGAGTACCTACCGCGCGTGGTCCACCGCACGCCGGCAGGACCGGTGACGCGAGAAGCATGGGCGGACGACCCCACCGTGGTCGTGCACGGGCGACAGCTCGATGGCCTGCACCATGAGGTCGAGATCGAGGCGCAGGGTCCAGCGAGGGTCACGGTGCCGGTCTTCGGGTTCCGCGGCTGGAAGGTGCGCACCGTCGAGGGTCCGGCGCCGGTTCGGCTGGGCCTTGGCAAGGAGGATGGTCTCGTCCATGTCGTGGTGCCCGCAGCGGGCCACTACAAGGCCGTTGTCTACTTCGGTCAGACCTGGTTCCGGACGTTCGCCGCCGTGCTCAGCGTGCTCGCGCTGCTCGCGCTGTATCCGGTGCTTTGGCGGCTCGCCCGACGGCTGCAGCCGGACCCCCCTGCGCCGCGCACGGCGTGACGACGTGCGGGCGTGCTGCGTGCCGCACTGTACGGCAACCGGTGGCACCACCGCTGGGCCCCCGAACCGCGCCCGCTGGGCGCTAGACTTCCGTGCTGCAGGGCATTAACTTGCCGCCCTCACATGGATCTTCGCGAGCGACCGTCGACCGTCACCTCACGGCACCCTTGGGAAACGGTACGTGCCGGGTTCTTTTGCCGCGTCCTCGCTGATCCGCTCGCGACCGGCCAGCCGGTGCGCGTGGTGGACGTCGGCGCGGGCGACGGCTTCGTGGGCGGAAAACTGCTCGACTCGTTGCCCGCGGGCAGCTCGGTGACCTGCGTCGATTCGGAATACACGGCGGATCACATCGCGACGTTGCGCGAGGCAGCGCCGAGCGGCCTGGACTTCACGCGCGCGTGTCCCGAGCGCGAGTTCGACGCGATCGTCCTGCTCGACGTGCTCGAGCACGTCGCCGACGACCGCGGCTTCCTGCGCAGCTTCGTCGAGCAACGGCTGCGTCCGGGGGGGCTCCTGCTGGCCAGCGTGCCGGCGCATCAGGCGCTGTACACGCAGCATGACGTGGCCCTCGGCCACTACCGCCGCTATTCAGCCGGCGAGCTCCGCGACCTGGTGGTCGGCGCGGGCCTGGTACCCAAAGTTGCGGGTAGCCTGTTCGGCAGCTTGCTCGTGCCGCGTGCGATCGGCAAGGCGCTCGAGCGTGTGCGGGGCATCCTCAGCCAGCCGTCCCCGGACGCGCTCGCCGCGCAGATCTCCACCGGTGTCAGCGCGTGGCAGCACGGCCGTGTCGTCACCAGCGCGATCCGCGGCGCGCTCGAGATCGATGCCCGGCTGTGCGAGCTGGCGGCGCGCTGGTCGGCGCCCAGCGCGGGCTTGAGCGTATGGGCACTATGCGAACGCGCTCGTTGACAGGAGCCTCTATGGAACGAGCGACGCTGATCATTCCTTGCTTCAACGAAGCGCGCCGGCTCGACACCGCCGCGATGTGCTCGCTGCTCGACGACGACGGCATCGACCTGCTGTTCGTCGATGACGGATCGAGCGACGCGACGCGGCAGATCCTCGAGGCGCTGGCGCAGACGCGGCCGCAACGCATCCGCGTGCTCGCGCTCGAACAGAACAGCGGCAAGGCCGAGGCCGTCCGGCGAGGCCTGGTCTCGGCGATCGAGTCTCGGCGCGCCGAGCTGGTCGGTTACTTCGACGCCGATCTCGCGACGCCCCCGTCCGAGATCCGCCGGCTGGTCGGGATCCTGCGCGGCGGCAACGCGCACGTGCTGTTCGGGGCGCGTGTGGCGCTGCTGGGGCACATGATCGAGCGCAGCACCTCGCGTCACTACCTCGGCCGCGTGTTTGCGACGCTGGCGTCGATGGCGCTGCGAATGCCGACCTACGACACGCAGTGTGGCGCCAAGCTGTTTCGCGTCACGCCAGCGCTCGCAGAGGCGGTGCAGGAGCGCTTCATGTCGCGCTGGGCGTTCGACGTCGAGCTGCTCGGCCGCTTGCTGACCGGATCCGCCTCGTCGCAGCCGATCTCGGTCGCGAGCGTGTGGGAGGAGCCGTTGCGCGCGTGGCGCGACGTCAAAGGCTCGAAGCTCGCACCTCGGCAGATGGCCCGGGCGCTGCTCGACCTCGCTCGCATCGATCGCTATCTCGCACGGCGCCGGGCTGGGATGGTTCGGCATGACCTGCCGACCGCAGGGACGTCCGGGACGCCCGCCCGGGACGAGCAGGCGGGACCCGATCTCGACGCGGTCCGCGCGCCTCGCTGAGGTGCGCGCGTGCGCCGTCAGTGGCGCAGCTCGATGAGCTGCAGGTTGTCGCGGCGGGCGACGGCCGGGTGGCGCAACGCGATGGCCTCGAGGTCGTCGGCGCAGATCGGAAGCTCCGGCCGGCAGACCGCGCGATACAGCCAGTCGGCCTGGGCGCGCTGCAGGTGGGCGTCGTCGACCTCGATCAGCAGATAGGACGCCGACAGCGCGGCGAGCAGCCACTCGAGCCTGGCGGGGTGGGGGGTCCAGCGAAACCGCCGCAGATGGGCGCCGATCGGGGTCCGCAGATCGATGATGCGATGGCGCGCATAGTCGAGCTGTTCGGGCGCGGTGACCCACACCGCGACGGTCGTGCCAGCGGGGATGCCGGCGAGCAGCGGCGGGTAGGGCGAGGCGCGCTCGGCAGGGGCGTTGTCGAGGAAGTCGATGGCGGTCGTCGGGGCGGCGATCCGGTGCGACCAGGGCCACCGACCGGGGGCCTCGCGACCCTCGTGGATGACCGCACACAGGGCCACGGCGCTGATCCACGCGGCGGCACCGAAGGTCCGGGTGCGGGCGAGCTCGATCACGAGGATGGTCGCGAAGCCGATCGCGACCGGCCAGGCGAGCTGCAGCGCGTAGGGGCTGGCGCTGGTGACGTGGGCGGCGATCGCACCGAGCGCGATCGCGGTGGCCGTGGCGGCCGAGCGTACAGCGCGGCTGTCGGGCAACACGAGGCGCAGCACGTAGGTGGCGGGCACGGCGATCGCCGCGGCCCCAAGCAGGCGGAGCGCGAGGGCGGCCTGCGGCGGGGTATCGAGCGCAGCGCGCGCGATCAGGGGGACCGAGCGCCACGCGATCATGCGGGTGACCAGGAACGGAAAGCCGACGGCGAACACGCCGCCGATCAGGATCGCGGTGCGGTGGTGATCGTTGCGCCGCCGCCACCAGCTCGTGATCACGGCGGTCGCGGCGATCGGCGCGAGCTCGTAGCGCATCGCGATCAGGGCACCCGCGGTGATCGCGATCGGCAGCGCCGAGGGCGGCTCGGTGTCGCCGAGCATGACGTAGAGCGCGACGCTCATGCCGACCGCGGTCCAGCACGGCAACGGATCGGCCGGTGCGAGGGCGAGCGTTGCGGCAGCGACGACCAGGACGCCGGCCCACAGCGCGGCGCTGCGGTCGCGCGGCCGGATCTGCGCGATGGCGAGGCCGAGCGTCAGGACCAGGGCGAGCGGCTCGAGGACGGCTGCGACGCCGTCACCCGCCCCCGAGGCGATCGCGGCGAGCGCGATCTGCGCACCGAGCTGGGCGGTTCGCGGATACCCGATCGGATCGGCGAGCGTGCCGGTATCGAGCACGCGCCGAAGCTGCGCGAGGACGTGGCCCTCGTCGTCGAATGGCCGCGCGAGCGAGTCGCCGTCGGCGCCCAGTACGAGCACCGCTCCGAGCGCGGCGAGCAGCACCGCGGGGGCGAGCCACGTCCGCGAGCTGGTGAGGCCGCTGCCGATCCGGCGGGCGTGGCGGTCGAACTGGACGCCGAGGCTGCCGGTGTGGACCGCGGCGAACCCGAACACCGCGATGGTGTGCACGGTGAGCGTGCCGGCCCCGACCACGATCGCGAGCCCGGACAGCCCGATCAGCGCGGCGATCCCCCACTGGATGACGAGCCATGGGCTCGCAGCGCGCAGGCCCGCGAGGCGGGCGACGACGAGCCCGGCGCCGTGAAACGCCGAGATCAGCGAGATCGCGTGCGCGGCGAGCGCGGCGGCGCCGTGGATCGGCAGCAGGGTCAGCCACGGCAGCGTCATCGCCGCGACGACGAGGCCGGCCGCGATCACGGCGGTGACCACTCGAGTGATTCGAGCTGCGCGAACCGGTCAGCGGCGCTCGGCGAGTCCGGCTCGGCGACGCTCGACAGCACCAGGTAGAGATCGTGCCAGCCGCTGGCGAGCCGGTCGTGCGCCACGAGGACCGTGACCGCGTAGTGTCCGCTGGCGTCGGCGATCACCGAGCTGAGGAGCTCGCCGTCGAGCGAGATGTCGAGCCGGGGATGCGTGTAGACGGCGTCGAGCGCGATCGCGGCGCGCAGCGCGAGCTGCATGTCGCGCGCGCCGCTCGCCGCGCGGACTCGCAGGTGGGCGCGGCGAGACAGGGGCAGGATCGCGGTGCCGCGGTGGAGCAGCGCGAGGGGTGCGGACGTGGCGTTCCACGGGTCGGACGGTGGTGCCGGCCACGCCCCGGGTTGCGTGGCGGCCGGGGTGGGCGCGGGCGCCGCGCCGGGCTGCGCGGGAACGACACCGGGTTGCGTGGGAACGCCACCGGACTGCGCGGGGGCGGAGCCGGACTGCGTGGGGGCGGCGCCGGACTGCGTGGGGGCGGGGGCGCCGGACTGCGTGGGGGCGGGGGCGCCGGACTGCGCGGGGTCGGGGGCGCCGGACTGCGCGGGGGCACCGGACTGCGCGGGAGCGCCGGACTGCGCGGGGGCGGCACCGGGTTGCGTGGGGGCGGCACCGGGTTGCGTGAGGGCGGCACCGGGTTGCGTGGGAACGCCACCGGGTTGCGTGGGGGCGGCACCGGGTTGCGTGGGGGCGGCACCGGGTTGCGTGGGAGCGGCGCCGGGTTGCGTGGGAGCGGCGCCGGACTGCGCGGGGGCACCGGGCTGCGGGGAGGAGTCGCGCTGCCACGCGGGGAGAACGTCGGGTTGCGCGGGCGCGGAGCGCGAGGCCTCGAGCCCGGACGGATCGCCGAGACCCGCGAGGCCCGCGTCGACGAACCGCAGCGTGCCGGTGCCGTCCTCGAACCGCAGATCGTCTCGTGTGGTGAGCGACCACGCGGCGTGCAGGCCCTCGCGATCGGCGAGCTCGCGGACCCAGGTGCTGCGCCGGGCCGGCTCGTCGCCGCGGACCTGGCGCCGGCTGGCGTCGCGCAGCGGCGTGGCGAGATCGAGCACGACGAGTCCGTCGGCGTCGTACATCACCTTGGTCGTCGTCGCGAGCTCGGCCAGCCCGTCGATCGCATCGAGCGTGTAGGCGCTCGCGATCTGCTGCCGCTCGGTGCCCGTGAACAGGCGCTCGACCCAGAACGCCCGGCGAAACGCGTAGCGCGAGCGATCCGACCGCACGAACGCCGCATAGCGATAGCCCTGCGCGACGAGGTAGCCGCGCAGCGGCTCGGCACCGGCGAACCCGGGGAGCTGCGGGCCGGGGCTCGCGAACCCCGGGATGTCGAGGTTGGCGATCAGGTTGCGGTCGAAGTCGAGCATCGCCGGGTCGTCGAGCATCACGACGGCGCGCGCGCCCGCCGGGATCGCGGCCTGCATCGCGCCGTAGCGCAGCCGCTCGGCGCGCGCGCTGGGATCGCCGTGGCGATCGAGCGCCGCCGCCTCGCCGATCCCATCGAGCAGCGCGGCGGCCTGGCGCGCCACCGCGTCGCGCCCGGCGATGATCTGCAGCACCAGCGCCGCCAGCACGAGCCAGCGCCCGAGCGGAGGTGCGCCGACCCGGCCGTCTTCATCGGCGCCCAGCTCGAGCACGAGCACGAGCACGAGCGCGGTCGCGAACCCGAACGCGTGGCCCCACAGGGCGCGTGGATCGGATCCGAGGAGCGCGTGGCCGACCACCGCGAGGCCGAGCGCGCCGGCGATCGCGAGCGCCGCGACCGGCCGGCCGGGCCGGTTGTCGACGACGAACACCAGCACGAGGGCGAGCACCGGGAGCGCGGCGAGCGGCGCGCCGTCGAGACAGGACGCCACGAGGAACGCCAGCTCCTGCGGCGCCGAGGTGACGGCGGGGGCGAGCGTGAGGCCGTGGTTCCAGTTGCCGTCGAGCACCGGGAACAAGAAGGTATGGCTCGACGCGTAGGCCGCGATCCACCACGGCACGAGCGCCGCGAGCGCCACGCCGATAGTCAGCGCCCAGGGCCGGCGCTCCTGATGCCACGCTTCGCGCGCCGGCATCGTGCGGATCACCGCGATGAGCCGCGCGAGCAGCACGCCCGCGACGAACACCGCGACCGCGACCACGAAGCTCTGGCGCAGCGTTGCGGCCGCGGCGGCGAACAGGCCGGCCAGCGCCCATTGCTCGCGGGCCATCGTGCGGTACAGCGCGACGAATACGACCACCCCGGTCCAGGTGCTCGCCGTGTTGATCGCGGCCTCGGGCAGCGCGAGGACGACCACCGCGAGCAGCGCGAGCCACAGCGGTTGGGTCCGGCGCTCGCGCGCATGGCCGACCAGCGCGAGCAGCGCGACGCCCAGGGCGAGCCCGCGATCGATCAGGTGCACGTTGGCGAGCGAGCCGCGAGCGGCGCCGAGCGCCTGCAGCGCGATCTGCCCGCCGTAGGCGCCGAGCCGGCGGAACGAGAACGGCTCGACGAGGTCGCCGGTGTCGAGCAGGCGCTTGACCAGCGGGGTGTACGCGAGGTCGTCGTCCCACGGGTTGCGGTCGAGCGCCGCGACGGCGCCCAGCATGCGCACGCAGCCGATCGCGACCAGCACGGCGATGAACACCCCGAGCGCGGGGCTCGCCCGCACGAACCCGAGGCCGTCGCGGACGCGCTGCCAGATCGCGATCGGCGCGGTCAGCTCGCGCCACACGAACCCGGCGAACCCGAGGCCGATCAGCACCAGCACGGCGGGCCTGGTCAGGATCCCCGCGGCCACCAGCGCGCCGGCGACCGCGAGGTAGCCGGCGGCCCCGATCGCGATGCGCAGCCCGGCATCGGGGTCCGCGGTGCGCGCGAGCCGCGACACGATCGCGCCCCAGCCGCTCAGCGCGAAGAACAGGAAGGCCAGCCACGCGATCCCGCCGCTCAGCACCGAGGCGGGCAGGGCGAGGCCCACCGCGCCGAGGCCGAGGACCCCCAGGATCGCGACGCCGCGCAGCACGCCATCGAGGGGCGCGGACACGGCGTGGTCGCGCGGCGGCCGGTGGGCCTCCCGGGAAGCTCGGTCGGACAGCCGTTCGCCGGACGGGCTCGGTGCGCGAGCGTCGTCGCGGGGTGTGCGACCGGACGGGCTGAGTGTGCGCGCGTTGTCGCGGGCCGTGCGATCGGACGGGCTGGGTGCGCGCGCGTCGTCGCGTGGCGTGCGACCGGACAGGCGATCGGACAGCCGATCGTACGGCGACGCGCTCGCCGCACCGGTGCCGGTCGGTGCGCGCCGGCGATCCGCCCCGCCCTGGCCGCGATCGTCAGGCGCATCGCGCGGCGACGGGGCGAGCGGATCGCCCGATGCCGGCCGCGGTCCCCAGGGATCGCGCGTCGCCAGCGCGTCGTCATGCTCGCCGCGGTGGGAGCGCGCGCGGGGGCCGGGCACGCGCAGGGCGGGCTCGTCGGGGAGCTCGCCGCTCGGACGTGCGACTCCCGGCAGTCCCGGCGCCTGCTCGGTCGGCACAGGTGTGATCGGGCGCCGGCGCGGCTCGACGTGGCCGCGCGCGGTGCTGGGACGCCTCGGATCGAGCGGATCAAACGGCGTGATGCGCGACGGCCGATCCGGACCAGGACGCCGCGACTCGGGCGGGATGAACCCGGCGTCGGCCGAGGCGATGCGCGGGGCCGCTCTCCACGGCAGCGCCGGGCCGTCATCGGCATCGGACGAAACGCGCGCGGCGTTCGGCACGTGCACCGCGCTCACCGGGGTGACGGCGTCGAACGGGCTGGGCTCCAGCGGCCGCTCGTCGAGCGGCGATGCAGAGCGAGCACGAGGGCGCTTGGGCCAGGTCTCGACGCCCGGCCCCGGTCGTGGCTCGGGTGGCTCGTCGTCCGCGGGCTGCGACATCATCCGGTCGGTGGGCATGCGCCGCAGCTCCGGCGGGGTGAACCCGGCATCGGACGGCATGATCCGTGGGCCGCGCGGTCCGGCACGCGTCACATCGGCTACGCGGGACGACGCCGCGCGCAACGGCTCTGGCGCAGCGGCGACCACCAACGGCGGGGGCTGGAGCGCGCTCGGCTCCGGGACCGCGTCGTCGTCGTGGGATAGCGTGGCGTCCTCCTCCTCGAACACGTCGCGCGGCAGCGGACGCACCGGCGTGACGACATCGAACGCGTCGTCGCTGGTCGGCCGCAGGTTGCGGAGGTCGCGCAGCCCCGAGGTCTCGTGCGCGTTGCGCTCGCCGCGCTGGACCACGTTGCGATTGGTGACGTGGCGTCCGGAGTCGGTGACTTGCGCATCCGGATCGACGCGCTCGGTGCGCTCCGGAATGCCACCGCCCGCCAGCTCATCGTCGTCGTCGGTCATCCAGGTATTGCGCGCTGATCCGCGTCTTCTGGCTGGCAACCGCCGCAACTCCACTCGACGAGCGTATGCAGCGGATGCACGTAGCCTTGTTATCCTGGTTCCATCGGCGGCGCAACGGACGTGCCGCACTGTGCTCCATGTCCTCGTGGCGCGCGGCGAATCCCGGCGGACGCAGGGTGTCAGCCCGCGGCGATGCGCGACCCGGACGCAGCGTCCGCCCGCCGGACGCTCTGGGCCGCCCGCGGCGCGGCGTGCTGGAGATACACCAACCGCTTGGCCTCCCGGCGCACGTGCGCGACGAGGTCCAGGATCAGCCCGGTCGCGAGGCAAACCACCGAGATGACTCCCATCCCGCTGCACAGGATCGCGGTGGGGAACCGGCGAACCTGCCCGGTGTGCGCATATTCCGCGATCACCGGCACCGCGAGCGCGACCGCGGCGAGCGCGACGATCAGCGCGATGAGCGAGAAGAACATCAGCGGGCGCTCGTTGCGCATCAGGTTGGTGATCGCGACCAGGATGCGCCAGCCGTCGCGGAACGTGCGGAGCTTGCTCGTCGAGCCGGGCGGCCGCTCCTTGTAGTCGGTGTCGACCTCGGCCACCGCCATCCGCATCTGCATCGCGTGGACGGTGAGCTCGGTCTCGATCTCGAACTCGCGCGAGAACGACGGAAAGCTCTTCGCGAACCGCCGCGAGAACACCCGGTACCCCGACAGCATGTCGTCGATCTGGGCACCGAACAGCCAGCGCACCAGCCCGGTCAGCACGCGATTGCCGAGGCGATGGCCGGCGCGATACGCCGCCTGGTGGGTCTCGATCCGCTTGCCGACGACCATGTCCAGGTTGTCCTCGACGAGCCGCGCCACCAGCTGCGGCGCGACCCGGGCGTCGTAGGTATCGTCGCCGTCGACCATCACGTAGAGATCCGCCTCGATGTCCTGGAACATCCGGCGCACCACGTTGCCCTTGCCGCGGCGGGTCTCGCGGCGCACCACCGCACCGGCGGCCGCGGCGATCGCCTGCGTGTCGTCGGTCGAGTTGTTGTCGTAGACGTAGACCGTGGCCGACGGCAGCGCGGCACGAAAATCGGCGACGACCTTGGCGATCGCCGCCGATTCATTGAAACACGGCACGAGGACAGCGATCTCGAGGTCAGCCACGGAATCTTACTTACACTATTTGCCGCCGATGCGGCGCCTGGCTGGCTTCGGGCTGTGCGAGCGGTTACGAGCCGTAGACCGAGAACGTGCCGTGCGTGCGCGGGGCGCTCCACACGATGATCCTCGTGATCTTGCGGACTCCACCGTTGAGGTCGATCACCTCGCCGGCGCCGCCGGTCAGCCGCATGCCGAGCTCGACTTCCTGGCTGGTCTTGTTGGCGAACTCGATCGCGATCTTCTGGATCACGGGCTCACCGCGCACGCCCTCGATGCGGAGCTTGCTGAACGGGCGGTTCTGCACGAAGATGTCCTGGACATCGGTCTCCGCGTTGAAGCTGCGCGCGAGCGGCGTCCAGCGGCCGCGGAAGTCCTTGGCCCAGTGGCTGCGCTCGTAGTGATCGTAGCGGTCGCGCTTCCAGTTGGCGTCGCGATCGCGCACGTAGACCTGCGCCTGCACATCGGCAGACGCGGTGAGCGGAGCGAACATGGGCGCCGCCATCGCGATGGCGGACCAGATGGCAATGTGTTTCATCATGAGCTTCTCCTTGTACGCCCCGGATCAGTGCATCCCCTGGGCCGGAGTCGGGAGGCGGTGTAACCGCGTGAGGAAGGCCATTCGTGACCCCAGGGCACCGCCCGTCAGCGCCCGGTTGGCACACGGCCCATGGGGCGACCGTGGCGCTCTGCCACGACACGTGATGGGGCCGACGGCGTAGCGCCTGCCGACCCACATTGGACGCGCCGCTGCGCGCCGTGCTACCAGTTGCCGTGGCACGGAGAGTCTTGCTCGGAGGCTGGCTTCCGCAAGCGCTACGTCCACGGCCGCGGTCGACTCCCGCCGAGGAGCCGGCGCTGCCGCTGCCCCGTGGACGAGCCGTGCTCTATGCGCTCGTGATCGGCTTCGTGGTGATGTCGCTGACCGGCGCGATCGCGCGCTGGGGCCAGTGGTACGCCGAGCAGCCGTACTACCGGGCGCAGGTCCACGCGTTGTTCGAGGGTCGGCTCGCGCTGACCCACGCTCCCGAGGGGCTCGCGCTCGACCTGGCCTGGGTCGACGGCGGCGTGCAGCAGGTCTGGGGGCTGGGCGTGCCGATCTGGATGTCGATCTGGGAGGTGATCGGGCGCGCGATCCATCTGTCGCCGTTTCCCGATCGGCTCGCGATGCTGTTTGGCGTCGTGCTGACGTTCTATGCGCTGCTGCGCGCGTGGCTCGGCCCCGGCGGGGATCGCTCGTTCGCGTCGCTGGGCGCGTTCGTGGTGACCGCGTTGCTTCCAGGCGTCGTGACGATGCTGCGCGGCCGGGTCGATGTCTACGAGGAGGCCGCGGCCTACACCTACGGCGCCGCGATGCTCCTCTTGGCCGGCGTGGTCATGATGGTGCGCCGGCCGTCGACCGCGCGCTACGTGCTGCTGCTCGCGTTCGCCGGCGCGACCGGGCTCCTGCGCCCGACGCTGTGGTTCTACGGCGCGGCGACAGCGGTGGTCGCGACGGCGCTGTACGTGCGGCATCGCGGCTCGCTGCGCGGTGCGCTCGGCTCCGTGGCGCTGGCGGCGGCGCTGTTCCTGGCGGGCGGCGGCGCGCTGTATGCGACCAACGCCGTGCGGTTTGGCAGCGGCGACGAGTTCGGCCACCGGCTCAACCTCGAGGACATGCCGGGCAACATGTACGCGACCCGGTTCGATTACCCGTTCGCGACCGTGGCCACGTCGACCGCCGCGAAGGAGCTGATCGGCGCCATGTTCGGCCGCCCGGAGCAGAGCTTGCACCGCCAGTACTACGACGCGGGGATCCACGTGTGGCAGGCGAACCGGCCACGCCTGCGCGAGTATTACTTCACGACGTACACGTGGGCGACCGTGCCGCTGGTGGCCCTCGGGCTGGCGGTGGGCACGGTGGCGTGGCGGCGCGCGCGCAAGGCGCGCAGGGCGATCGCGCCGGCCGGCCCCGCGCTCGACCGCGACACCCGGTGGCTCACGGTCTGGGCCGTGCTGGGCGGCGTGCCGCTGGTGGTGTTCTATCTCCACAGCCCCAGCACGTCGTCGCGCTACTTCCTGGACTTCGCGCCGAGCGTCGCGGTCCTGCTCGTGACCGTGTGGCGGTATGCGGCGACCGTGCTCGGCCGCCGGGGCCTGGGCGGCGTGGCGTTCGCCGCGCTCATGGTGTGGTGGGTGGTCTCGATGGCCGACTACCGCACGCGCCGCAGCTATGTGGCGCCACAGGGCAAGACCTCTGCCGACGCGGCGATGCGCAAGGTCACCGACCCGCCGGTCGGCGCGCGGCTGGTGCCCGAGGCGTACGACATCGCCGATCCGTGGCTCGCGCTCTACCTCGGCGGCGATCGATGGGTGTGCCGGTGCTTTGCCGATGCGGCGCGCGAGCAGCGCTGCGATCACGCGCCGTACGCCGGCGCGCCGGTCGGACCCGATGTCGCGCTCGTGCGCGGCGATCGCGAGCGCGTGATCGAACGGGTGATCGAGCGCGTGACCGAGCGCGGCGGCGATCCGGGTCCGGCGCCCGCGGCGAGCGGTTCGGTCGACGCCGCGGTCGACGCCGGGCGGTGCACCCGGGACGACCGCCCGGCGATCTGCGCGTTCGACGATCCCGCGCCATCGCCATCGCCATCGCCGTCGCCGTCGCCAGCGCCGTCGCTCGGGGCGGTGAGCGAGACCCGGATCGCGCCGCCCGCGCTGTACGGCAACGGCACGGGCTGGGACCTCACCACCGGCGCGGTCGGCGTGTCGACCTACCTGTTCGTCGACGATCCGCAGTACGTCGAGGTCGAGGTCACGACCGCCCGGGGATCGCCGCCGGTGGTGCGCGCCAAGATCCAGCTCGAAGAGCTCGCGCTCGAAGCGGTGGCGTCGACGCCGCGCGGGGTCCGGCTCCGGTTCGCCGGTCCGCGCACCGCGCGCTACCGGCGCGGCCTGCAGGTCGTGTTTCTGGCATTCGGCCCGCCGGATCGTCTCGATCAGCCGGTCTCGGAGTACAGTCTGCTGCGCGTGGCATGGCGTCATCACCGCGAGGGTTCGTAGTGCGGCGCGGGGCGCGGCAGCTCGCGGCGATCGCGGTGATCGCGGTGTTCGCCGCGGGTGGCGCGGCGTGTCGCAAGAAGCGGCGGGGACCGGCGGCCTGGGGAATCGGCGTCCATACGTTCGACGCGACCGCGCTCGGGCTCGCGCGCACCCGGGCGCCGGATCCGTTCGTCGATGCGATCCGTCCGGGCCGCCTGGTGATCCCGACCTACGATGGCTCGAACCAGGCGACCCATCCCGACATCCTGCTGGAGCGCGGCCCGGATGGCGCGCCGCACCTGACGATGGCGATGACGCCGTATCCGTACTCCAACGATCGGCTCGAGAACCCGAGCCTGCTCACCGGCAGCGACGGGATGACGTTCGCGCCGCCGCCCGGGGTGCTCGCGCCGCTGGTGCCCGCGCCGGCCTACGACCACAACGACGACCCGGACCTCCGGCGCGACCCGCGCACCGGCGACTACGAGATCCTGTATCTCGAGACCCTGCGGCCCAAGGTGCAGACGCTGGTCGCCTTGCGCAGCCCGGACAAGGTGACGTGGACCCGCCGCGACGCGATCGTCTACGATCTGGCGCACGGCGCGCAGTTCATGGTGTCGCCGACCGCGATCGAGGAGGGCGGCAAGACCTACCTGTTCTACGTCGACGCCACGGCCCACACGCTGTGGGGCATGGTGTCGGCCGACGGCACGACCTGGGATGCCAAGACGGCGGCGCCGATCAAGATCGCGCTCGGCGCGGTCCAGGCGTGGCACGTCGACGTGATCCGCGGCGACGGCGCCTACGGCCTTTTGATCAGCGGGTTCGACACCGGCGGGTTCAAGCACCAGAATCTCTACCTCGCGACCAGCCCCGATCTCGAGACCTGGACCCTGCGGCCCGAGCCGCTGCTCGGCTATCGCGACCCCGCGCTCGGCGTCGAGTCGCTGTACCGCAGCACCGGCGTGGTGGAGCATGGCTCGCTCGTCGTGTGGTACTCGATGCAGTATCGAGAGTGACCCGGGCGTGACGGAGCACGGACTTCCTGGGGCTGGGCGTGGCCGCGTGTTGCGCGCGCTGTTCGTGGCGTACCTCGCCGCGACCGCGCTCCACATCGGGTTCGTCGTCGCGCACGAGCCGTTCTACTTCGACGCGTGGACGGTCGCGATCGACACCCACGCGCAGCCGTTCACGTTCGCGCGCTGGTTCGACTACGGGATCTCCCAGTACGCGCACGCGAACCCGCGGATCGGCCAGTGGCTCGCCTACCTGGCCTACAAGCTCGAGTGGTTCGCGGTGATCGCGACGCCGCTGGCGTATCTCGCGCTCGCGCTCGCGGTCACGGTGCTCGGCCTCGGGCGGTGGCCGGCGTGGCGGCGCGGGCGCGACCTCGCGCTGTGGGCGGTCGCGGTCGGCGCCCTGTGGTTCGCGATCCCGCGGATCGGGATGATCCTGTTCTGCCGCGCGTACTGCACGAACTACGTCTACGGTGCGGCGATCCAGCTGTGGTTCCTCGTCGTGGCGCGGCTCGCCACCGCTCGCCGCTACGGGCGGCTGGCGCTCGCCGGCTACGGCCTGTTCGGCGTGGTCGCGGCGATGTGCAACGAGCACACCGGGCCGGCCCTGGTGCTGTTCATGCTCGGGTACGCGGCGTGGCGGCGGCGCGCTGCCGGCGGTTCACCGGGTGTCCTGTGGTCGGGCGCGGTCGGGGCGCTGATCGGCTTCGCGCTGATCTTCTTCGCGCCCGGCCAGGGCGAGCGCTACGACGGCATGGCGGAGAAGGTCGGCCTGCTCGGTCGCCTGCTCCAGCGCGGCGTGACCGGCAACTTCGACATCTACCGCGACTATGTCATCGGCTGTGCGCCGGTGCTGGCGCTGACCGTGATCGCGCTGATCGCGGGCGCCGGCGACGCCGGCGGGGCTGGCACCACCAGCCCGCGCGGCCGAGCCCAGCTCCGGTTTCTCGCCCTCGTCCTGATCGCGGGTTCGCTGGTCACCGCGACCGTGTTCGTGTCGCCCAAGCTCGGGCCGCGGTTCTATCTCCACAGCTGCGCGCTGGTGCTCGCGGGCTTCGTCGGGGTGCTCGATGCGATCGCCGTGGCGCCGCGGCGGCTGGCGCCGTTCGTCGTGCTCTCGGTGGCGGCCAGCGTGTACGCCGGCGTGCGCACCGTGCCGCTGTTCCTGCGGGTCGGAGACCAGAGCGACGAGCGCCTGGCGATGCTGCAGAGCGCGCCGCGCGGTTCGGTGGTGACCGCGGAGTCGTTCGATCAGGTCGACGACAGCTGGTGGTTCCTGGGCGACGACATGCGCAGGCCGGACGAGCGCGAGACCGCGACGGCGTACTTCGGGCTGGGTGGGGTCGTGTTCCGCGCCGTCGACCTCGACGCGCCGCTCGGGGTCTCGGATGTCCGGCTCGTGCCGCGCTACGAGGTGACCCCCGCGAGCTGCCTCGACGAGCACGGCGGGTTCGAGCTCACCGGGTTTCGCGGCCTCGATGTCGCCTCGATCCAGCGCGCGATGCTCGCCGGCGTCGCGCGTGCACGCGCCCGGCTCGGCACCGCCGGCCGGCTCGATCGGCTCGATCTCGCGGTCGAGCTGGTCGGCGCACCGCCGGCCCTGCCCCGCAAGACCCTGCTGATCGGGCGATGGCGCCCCGACCGGTTCGAGGCGTGGGCCGGCACGATCGACCGCCGAGGCATCGGCCGCGCGCGCAGGGTCACGTTGCCGGCGGCGCTCCGCGCCACGGACCTCCAGATCTACGTGTTTCATCTGGGCGGTCCGGCGGGCGGCGATGCCCGGCTGATCGGCACCGCCCGCGACCCGGTGCTCGAGTACGTGCCGTGGGCCCGCGGGGGCTACTGGGCGCTCGCGTGCAACGCCGACGAATGCTTCGTGATCGCCGCCGCACGGCTGCGGTAGACGCGAAGGGACCGCGATGGTCATCACGATCGATGTTCGCGGTTCCGCTTCAGGGACCGCCCGTGGAAGTCGGGGAGCCCATGCGAGCTAGCCGCGCGACGCGACGCGCGGTGGGGTGAATGGACCGGCTCCGCCGGTCCAGAGGGGGCGGGAACGTCCCAAGCAGAAACGCTCGGGTCGGGGAGCCCATGCGAGCTAGCCGCGCGACGCGACGCGCGGTGGGGTGAATGGACCGGCTCCGCCGGTCCAGAGGGGACGGGAACGTCCCCTCTCGATCAACCGGGCATGCTAACAGTCGCTGGATATGGACGCTCCCGTGGTGTCGATCGTCGCACCCGCCTACAACGAGGCCAAGAACCTCGCGGCGTTCGTGCACGCGATGACCCCGGTGCTCGATGGCCTCGGCGAGCCGTGGGAGATCGTGTTCGTCGATGACGGCAGCCGCGACGACACGCTCGGGATCCTGCTCGCCGCGCGCGCGGCCGACCCGCGGCTCAAGATCGTCGGGCTCGCGCGCAACTTCGGCAAGGACGTCGCGCTGTCGGCGGGCCTGGCGTACGCCCGCGGGCGCGCCGTGATCCCGATCGACTGCGACCTCCAGCACCCCCCGGCGCTGATCCCCGAGCTGGTCGCCAAGTGGCGCACCGGGGCCGACATGGTGCTCGCTGTGCGGACCCGGCGTACCGAGGAGAGCGTGCTCCGGCGGACCAGCGCGCGCGTGTACTACGGCCTGATGCGGCGGATGACCAACGTCGAGATCCCGCCCAATGCCGGCGACTTTCGGCTGCTCGATCGCAAGATCGTCGACGTGATCAACCAGATGCCGGAGCGCTGCCGGTTCATGAAGGGGATCTTCGCGTGGCCCGGCTTCAAGGTCGAGACCGTGCCGTTTCAGGCCCAGGTCCGCGCGGGCGGCAAGAGCCACTGGTCGCTCTGGAAGCTGTGGCGATTCGCGCTCGACGGCCTGTTCTCGTTCTCGACCGTGCCGCTCAAGCTGTGGACCTACCTGGGCGGGCTGTCCGCCGCCGGCGCGTTCATCTATCTGATGATCACCTTGGTCCAGAAGATCTGCTTCGGGATCTCGGCACCTGGCTACGCTTCGCTGCTGATCGTGGTGCTGTTCTTCAACGGCCTGCTGCTGCTGTCCAACGGCATCCAGGGCGAGTACATCGCGCGGATCTTCGAGGAGGTGAAGGGGCGCCCGCTGTTCGTGGTCGGCAACAAGTGGGGGTTCGAGGAGCGCAACCAGGACCATGGCCAGGAGCCCGGGGACGGTGGCCTACCGGCGCCCGCGGTCGCGCGGGGCGGCAGCGCACTCGAGTCGACCAGCCGGTCGCGCATCCGGCGCGGGTGACCGCGGATCGCGAGGCAGCGCCGGCGGTGTTGCGGTCGCCGGGCGCGGCGCCGATAGTCGGCCGGATGACGACCGGCGAGATCACCCACGAGCTGCTCCTGCGGCTTCCCAAGACCGACCTGCATTGCCACCTCGACGGCTCGCTGCGGCTCGACACCGTGATCGAGCTGGCGCGCAAGCAAGGCGTCGCGCTGCCGACCTTCGATCGCGGTGAGCTGCACCAGATGCTGGCGGCCGGGGACCATGTCGCGTCGCTCGACGACTACCTGCGCGCGTTCGACATCACGCTGAGCGTCATGCAGGTCGAGGACGCGCTCGAGCGCTGCGCCTACGAGCTCGCCGAGGATGCGTGGCGCGAAAACGTGCGCTACCTCGAAGTGCGCTACTCGCCGCTGCTTCACACCCAGCAGGGCATGCGGCCGGCTCAGGTCGTCGAGGCCGTGCTGCGCGGGCTCCGGATGGCCAAGCGCTCGCTGGGCCTGCGGTACGGCGTGATCCTGTGCGCGATCCGCTCGCTCGGTCCGGAGTCGAGCCTGCGGATCGCCGAGCTGTGCATCGCGTTCAAGAACCGCGGCGTGGTCGGCTTCGATCTGGCGGGTAGCGAGGTCAATAACCCCGCGAAGCTGCACCGCCAGGCGTTCCAGCTCGTGGTCGACAACAACATCAACTGCACCGCTCACGCCGGCGAGTCGTTCGGCCCTGACTCGGTGCATCAGGCGATTCACAAGTGCGGGGCCCACCGCATCGGCCACGGCACCCGCCTGGTCGAGAGCGGCGACCTGCTGAACTACGTCAATGATCACCGGATTCCGCTCGAGGTGTGCCCGTCGTCCAATCTACAGACCCGCGCTGCGACGAGCTGGGATACTCATCCGGTCGACTTCTTCGTGGACTACGGCCTGCGCGTGACGATCAACACCGACAACCGCCTGATGTCGGACACGACCGTGACCAAGGAGCTCCAGCTGTGTCACCAGCACTACGGCTGGTCGCTCCAGACGATCAAGGACGTCATCATCGACGGGTTCAAGAGCGCCTTCATGCCGTATCGCGAAAAGGCGGATCTGGTCGCCGAGATCAGCCGCGAGCTGGCGGCGGTCCAGGACCCACGCGGGGACCTGACCGGACGGGCCGCCGAGCCGCTGCCTCCGGGCGCGCCGAAGCCCAAGCTGGTGTCGCAGTCGTGAGCGTCAGGACGGGTCGTCGGTAGTCCGCGCACGGCGCGGGCCATCTGCCGGCGTCGAGCGCGGCGTCGATCGCGCCGGCGCCGGGGCATCGGTCGGGGCGTCCGGGGCGTCGATCGCGGCATCGGCGGTAGGGATGGGGTGGCCTGGGGGAACGATCGGGGCGTCGATGCCGGCGATCGCAGCATCGACCGCGGCGTCGGGGCGATTGACGTTCCCGTCACGGCCGGCACCTGCGTCCGAGGCGTTACACACGGTCGTGATCGGGGCGCCGATCCGGTGGCAGCGCTTATCCGCAGCACAAACATAGCCTTCCGGGCAGGCGTCGAGCGGGCCGCAGCCGAACCCGCAGTCCGGCTGGGGAACGTCGTAACACGCGGTGAGCGCGCCCCCGAGACCGAGGATCCGAAGGGCCGCGGCGACCCGACAAACAAGCCGCCCAGGCACCTGCCGACGGTACCACGAAAATCCGTAGGCTCGACGACAACCCGGACGCGCTGCATCACCGGATCGCTGCAGCGGTTCGCGGCGCGGCGACCGTGTCCGCGGAAAGGTTCCCTAAAGAACGATCCGGTTCCCAAAAACCGTGCGCTGCGCCGCTATCGGTACAATCGTATCGTCGACTCGACGACTATCTCGTGACGCAGCGCGCGTGGTGTACTGTCGGTTCTCGATGCGGATTCCTGTAGACCGAGAGCGGGTGCGCTCATTTATCGAGCCGCACTGGCGTCGTCTCTACAACTTCGTGTTTCGATTGACCCTCGATCGCGAGCGCGCCGAGCGCTATCTCAAGGACATCTTCGCGCGCGCGGCCGAGCGGCTCGATCGCGTGCCGGAGACCGACGTCGAGCTCTGGCTCCTCGCGCTCGCGAACCACGTGCTCGAGGAGCGGTTGCCACGCCAGCCCGAGGTCGACTTCGACATGCTGGACGAGACGCTGCGCGGCGAGGCCACGCGAACCGATGTCGTGCGGTCGCTGAGCGATCCGCAGCGCGACTTCTTGCTGTGGGAGCTCAAGCAGGGCTGCATGACCGCGGTCATCAACTGCTTGCCCCCGGGCGAGCGCGCCGCGTTCGTCACCTGCCATATCCTGAAACTGCCCGACGACAGCGCGGCGAAGACCCTGGAGATCTCCGAGAGCGCGTACAAGGTGCGGCTGTCGCGAGCGCGCAAGAAGGTCGGCGACTACCTCGCGCCGCGCTGCGAGCATGTCAATCCGATGAATCCGTGCCACTGCCCGGCGCGGGTCGGCACGGCGCTGTACCGGGGCTTCATCGGCAAGGTCAGCGGCGAGGTCTCGCTGCGCAAGCGGACCGACATTCCCTATGGTCGCTACGGCACCGGCCTCGGCAACGACGACGTCCCGATGCGCGACATCGCTGCGATCTACGGCAACCTGCCCGAGCCCGATCCGCCGCCTGATTTCGGCGAAACGCTGATCGACCACATCGCGCGGTGATCGCCGCGCGTCGCGTCGCGCGTTGATCGCTAGGACTTCGCGGCGCGAAATGCGCGCTCGAGGTCCGCCTGCTGGTCGATCGACAGGGGGCTTTCCCGCCCCCTCTGGCCCGGCAGAGCCGTGCCATTCACCCCGCCGCGCGTCGCGTCGCGCGTTGATCTCTAGGACTTCGCGGCGCGAAATGCGCGCTCGAGGTCCGCCTGCTGGTCCGCCAGGTTTTCGATCCCCACCGACAGCCGGATCAGGCCGTCGGCGATGCCGAGCTTGGCGCGATTCTCGGGCGGCACGCTGGCGTGGGTCATGATCGCCGGGTGCTCGATCAGCGACTCGACGCCGCCGAGCGACTCCGCGAGCGTGAAGATCTGGCAGGTCGACAGAAACTTGCGCGACGCCTCGAGCCCGCCGGCCAGGACGAAGCTGATCATGCCGCCGAAGCCGCTGGCCTGCTTGCGGGCCAGTGCGTGCTGCGGGTGCGACTCGAGGCCGGGGTAGATCACCCGCTCGACCTGCGGGTGGCCCTCGAGCCAGCTCGCCAGCGCGCGCGCGTTGGCCTCGTGCCGATCCATGCGGACGTGCAGCGTCTTGGTGCCGCGCATGACCAGGAAGCTGTCCATCGGCGACGGCACCGCGCCGGCGGCGTTCTGGAGGAACGCGAGCCGATCGCGCAGCCCGGCATCCTTGACGATCAGCGCGCCGCCGACCACGTCGGAGTGGCCGTTGAGATACTTGGTCATCGAGTGGGCGACGATGTCGGCGCCGAGCTCGAGCGGGCGCTGGAAGTACGGCGTCATGAAGGTGTTATCGACGGCGAGCAGCACGCCGCGCGCCTTGCACACCGCCGCGACCGCCGCGATATCGACCAGCTTCAGCATCGGGTTGGTCGGGGTCTCGATCCACACCAGCTTGGTGGCCGGCCGGATCGCGGCATCGATCGCCGCCGCGCCATCGAGCGGATCGACGTACGTGAAGTCGAACCCGAGCCGGCGGTACACCTTGTCGAACAGCCGGAACGTGCCGCCATACAGATCGTCGCACGTGACGATGTGGGTGCCGGTGTCGAACAGCTGGAGCAGCGTCGAGGTCGCGGCGAGCCCCGAGGCGAAGCACAGGCCGCCGACCCCGCCTTCGAGCGACGCGAGGTTGGCCTCGAGGGCGAACCGGGTCAGGTTGTGGGTGCGCGAGTACTCGAAACCCTTGTGGACCCCGGGCGCTGCCTGCGCGTAGGTCGACGTGTAGTAGATCGGCGTCATCACCGCGCCGGTCGTGGGATCGGGCACCTGGCCGGCGTGGATCGCGCGCGTGCCAAAGCCCAGGGTCGGATCATCGTGGGAAGCCATGCTGCCTCTTTCAGTCGGCGTGGATCGGGTCGATCGGCGGGCCGATCGGCGGGTCAGTCGGTGGGGCGGTCAGTCGTCGAAGTTGAAGCTGTCGGGGTTCTTCTCGATGATCCGTTCCATCGCAGCCTCTTCGAGCAGATCGATCATCCGCTGGCCGCCGTACTTCTTCATCAGCTTGTCGTCGTACTCGTCGGCGATCAGCGCGACGTCGCGCAGCGTCGCAGACAGCTCTTCGGGATCGAGCGTGGTGCCTCCGAGGATCGTGTGGGTGAACAGCACCGTGTGCTCGGCGGGGTCGATCGCGAACGCACCGAACCGCAGGTGGCTGTTGAGCTCGAGCAGCTGCTTGGCGAGCGGACCATCGACGTCGACGCCCTTCACCAGCTGCGCCGTGCAGCGCACCATTGCCCGGTTGTCACCCCATGGCACCACATTGATCATGACGTAGGCCGAGCCCTGCTTGATGACATACAGCGTGTCGTCGACTTTTCGGTACGCGGGCGAGTTGTGGAGGGTGCGCTCGATGAGCAGTGCCGTGGCGACCTCTGCGGGGTTCATGTGTCGTTGTTAACACGGGCGCCGAGCCGGGTGCCAAGTCGTGTGGGCGCGGGCGCGCTCGCGGCGATCGGCTCGTGCCATACTGCGGCCCGTGCGCGTCGCCCTTGTCTCGTTCGCGATCGTCCTTGCCGTTGCCCACGGTGCCTCCGCCGCCGATGTCATCCGCGACATCGTCGTCGAGGGCAATACGAAGACGACCACCGACACGGTCGAGGTGATCGCGAAGATCTCCGTCGGAGACGACTGGTCTGCCGACATGATCGAACGGGTCAGGGCGGATCTGGTCTCGAGCGGGCTGTTCAAGGATGTCGACGTGTACTCGCTGCCGTGCGGGCCATCGACGATGCCCAGGTGCGACGACAGCGGGGTGCGAGTTCGTCTCACGGTCAAGGACAAGCACTCCTGGATCATCGCACCGGCGCTCTACAACCAGCCGACCAATACCGGCGGTGGCCTCGGGTTCGGTGAGAACAACCTGTTCGGCGAGAACCAGAAGTTGCTGCTGTACGGCCAGATCGCGACCGGCGACTCGTTCTTCATCGGTGCGTGGGTGATCCCGTCGCTGTGGGGATCGCGGTTCTACGCGCAGTTCGACACCTACCTGAAGACCTCGCGCGTCATCGAGTACACGCCGCCAACTGGCTACACCAACATCCCGACCCCGGTGCGCCAGTCGCGGATGAACTACCTGAACGTGGGCGGAAAGCTGGGCGTGGAGCCGTTCCATGGCTTCAAGCTCGACGCTCGGCTGCGCGGCGCGTACGTGAGCTATCGCGACGTCCGGGCGCTGACCAATGTCCCGGGCGCGGTTCCGATGGACGGTGACAACGTGGCTCGGCCGGGCAACGAGGGCTGGGACGTCTCGAACGAGCTCAGCATGGCCTTCGATCGCCGCGCGAACTGGTACGGCATCGACAGCGGCTACCAGTACCGGGCGTCGGTCGAGTACGCGGTGCCCAAGCTCGGCTCCGACTTTCACTACTACCTCGTCAACGTGTCGATCTACCGGGCGGCGCGCGTGCTGGATCGCCACAATCTCGTGTTCAAGCTCGGCACCACCGTCGGTCACGACCTGCCGTTCCAGCAGGAGGTCACGATGGGCGGAACGGCGATGCGAGGGTACCTGAACGATCAGTTCCGCGGCGATCTGCGCGTCGCCGGCAACCTCGAGTACTCGTTTCCGCTGCTGACGCTCACGCGGGTGTTCTCGTTCGTCGGCCTCGATATGCCCCTCGAGATCCGCGGCCTCGGGTTCTTCGACTCGGGGTACACGACGTTCCTCAACGCCACGAACCAGGAGCGCAACTACTTGCCGAAATCCGCGCGCGGCGACACCACCACGCTGGCGCCGTTCAAGAATTCGGTGGGCGTGGGCACCAGGCTCAACCTCAGAGGGATCGTGTTGCCCCTTCTGGGGCTCGATTTTGGGTATGGTCTCGAAGCCCGTGACCTCCAGATCTATCTCGCGATCGGCCTCACTACTTAGCGCGCTCGCCGCGGCTGCGTGTGGTGTGCCCGCGGCGCCCGCCGCCGGAGTGGCTGCGCCGTCCGTCGCCGCGCCCGTGGCAGCGTCGCCGTCTGCCCCGACGCCGGTCGACGCGGCGGACGTGATGGTGGTCGGCGGCGACGTGTGGACGATGGACCCGACGAACCCCCGCGTCGCCGCGGTCGCCTGGAAGGGCGATCTGGTGATCGCGGTCGGCGATGCGGTGGCGGTCCGGGCGCACGCCGGGCCCAAGACGCGCGTGATCGATCTGTCCGGTCGGTCGGCGTCGCCAGGGCTGATCGATGCGCACTGCCATCTCTACGGCCTCGGCGAGGAGCTCGAGAACGTCTCGCTGCGCGACCTGGCATCGGAGGCCGCGGCCGTCCAGGTGGTCGTGGCGGCGGCGAAGGCCAAGCCGGTCGATCAGTGGCTGATCGGCCGCGGCTGGGATCAGAATCGCTGGCCCGGGCAGCAGTTTCCCACCAAGGCGTCGCTCGATGCCGCGGTCGCCGACCGCCCCGTGGTGCTGGGGCGCGTCGACGGTCACGCGATCTGGGTCAACTCGTTCGCGCTGCGCACGGCAGGGATCACCCGGGCGTCGCGCGATCCGGCCGGCGGCAAGATCGTGCGCGACGCGCGCGGTGAGCCGACGGGCGTGTTGATCGACAACGCGATGGGCCTCGTCGCCTCCAAGGCCCCCAAGGCCAGCCCGGCGCTTCGCGAGCGCCGGATCCGCGCGGCGGCCCAGGTCGCGGTCGCGGCCGGTCTCACCGCGGTGCACGAGATGGGCATCGACGACGACACCGCGGAGGTCTACCGCAAGCTCGCCGCGGCGCACGAGCTGCCGCTGCGCGTGGTTGCCTACCTGGGCGGCGCCGGCGTGCCGCTCGCGCGGTTCGCCACGCCACCCGCGCCGGTGACCGGTCGGTTCGGGATGCGCGGCGTGAAGCTCTACGCCGATGGTGCGCTCGGCTCGCGTGGCGCGCGGCTCTACGACGGCTACACCGACGATCCCAAGAACCGCGGGCTGTGGCGAACCGAGCCGGCCACGATCGCGCGCACGGTCGAGGCCGCGGTGGCGGGCGGCTGGCAGGTCGCGGTCCACGCGATCGGCGACGCCGGTGTCGGCGCGGTGCTCGATGCGTATCTCGCCGCCGAGGCCGCGCACCCCGGCGACCACCGGCTGCGCGTCGAGCACACCCAGGTGATCGCCCCCAAGGACGTGCCGCGGATGGTCGCCGCCCACGCGATCGCCTCGATGCAGCCGACCCACGCGACCAGCGACATGGGATGGGCGGAGGCGCGGCTCGGCAGCCAGCGCGTCCTGGGTGCCTACGCCTGGCGCACGATGCTCGATCACCACATTCCGTTCGCGGCGGGCTCGGACTTTCCGGTCGAGCGGGTGTCCCCGCTGCGCGGGCTCCATGCCGCCGTCACGCGCCAGAACGCCGAGGGCATGCCTGCCGGAGGCTGGTATCCTGATCAGCGGATGACCTTGCTCGAGGCGCTCGACGCCTTCACCCACGGGGCGGCGTTCGCCGAGGGCGCGGAGGACTCGCGCGGCGTGCTCGCGGTCGGCCGCCACGCAGACCTCACGATCTACAGCGCTGCGCTTGCGCCCGATCGCAGTATCCTCGACCTCCAGATCGACTATACGATCGTCGACGGCGAGATCGTGTTCCAGCGCGAGGCGGCCCGGTAGCGATGAGGTTCTGTCCGTTCTGCAGTGCGGAGAATGCCGACGACCTGGCCGTCTGTCAGTCGTGCGGTCGGCGGCTGCCACCGCTGCCACCGCGGCGCGCCCGCAACGCGCCGGCGACCGGCGTGCTGCTGCCGCCGCGTGCGTCGACCACGACGCAGCCGCCTCCAGTGACCGCGCCCCGCCGGTCGGTCTCGACGAACCCACCGCTGAACGCCGGCCCGCCGGTCCCGGCGCCCCACGGCGGACCCGCCGCGCTCGCCGCACCACCCACGACGCTGGTGACGTCGGCCGGCGTGGCCCCGGTCGCGCCCGCTGCGCCGGGGCTGCGCGCGCCGATCACGGCACCGGGGCTGTCGGTGGCGCCGGGGCTGCCGACGACCGCGCCGACGTCGCCTCCGGTCGCCGCGCCGCGCAGCGAGGAGTCGAACCGCGCGCTCGCCAACGCGCTGTCGCCCGGGCCGGCCGCGCAGCGCCGCGAGCTGCCGCCATCCGAGCCACCGGAGCCAGGCGCGAACGCTCGCCGGCGCTCCGATCAGCCGCTCGCCCCGGCGGTGCCTCCCGGGACGCACATATCCCGGGTGATGCCGAGCGCGCCGAACGGACCGCGGCCGGTATCGACCGCACCGCCGATGACCGCGCCCCCCGCGACCCGGCCAGGCATCCGCCCCGTTGCGCCGCCGGTCCCCGCGGCGGCGAGCGGCGCTCCGCCCGCGGCGTCCGATCCGCCGTGGGCGAGCCACCAGGTGCTCACCCCGGCGATGCTCGGTGAGCTCGACACCCAGCCTCAGCCGCCCGCGCCCACGGTGGCGGTTGGCGCGGTGCGTCAGCGCGGCGACGGGATCGAGCCGCCGCCGACCCGGATCCATCGCCCCGAGGCGCTGGTCGATCGCCCGTTCACGCCGCCGCAGGTCAGCCCGGTGCCCGAGATCCCCGAGCCGGGCCTGGTCAACTCGGCGCGCTACGCGATCCGGTTCGCCCGGGCGCGCTGGCAGCGCCGCGGCGCGATCAAGGCGCTCGGGGGCGACATCAAGCAGGACACCGACGCGCTCGAGCAAGTGCTCGGCGCGCTCGGCGGCGTGGCGCGAACCGCCAAGGTCGATGGCCGGGTGTTCGCGGGCGAGAACGCCGCGATCACGGTCGCCGAGCAGCGCGCCCAGCAGATGACGCGCGAGCACAACGACGTCGATGTCCGCAAGCTCGAGGAGAACTCCAAGTTTGTCGACGTCGAGCGCGAGCGCAACGCCAAGCTCGGCGAGGCCGAGCGCCTGGTCGAGGAGGCGCAGAAGGAGCTCGCGCAGCTCGAGACCCAGCGCCGCGGGCTACGCGACAAGCGCAAGGAGCTCGAGCGCCGCCAGAAGGCGTACCTCAAGGCCGCCGAGGACAGCGAGAAGCAGACCGGCGGTGCCGATCAGGGCGATTCGCGCCAGGAGCTGAGACGCGCCGCCGATCAACACCGCCGGGAGGCCGCGGCGCTCGAGCCCGAGCGCCAGGACGTCGATCGCCGGCTCGGTTCGATCGAGCGACCGATCGCCGAGGTCACCGCCAAGCTCGACGCGGCGAAGGCCGAGCTCGACGCCGCCAAGCGCAGCCTCAGCGATGCCCGTGAGGGCCACACCCACCGGCTCGCCGAGCTCGATGCCGAGCAGAAGCGCAAGGCGCGCGAGATCGCGCAGGCCGAGGGCGAGATCGCCCGCCGGCTTGTGACGCTTGGCACGCTCGTCAACCTGAACCGGATCGAGGACCCGCAGTTCGCCGAGCTGTACGACCGGATCGATCGCCTGCGCGGCGCGATCACCGCAAGGACCACGGAGATCGAGAAGCTGACCGCGGAGCGTGAGGCGTACGACCGGGGCAACCTGGTCCGCGGGGTCGCGGCGATCGGTGGCGCGATCATCCTGTTCATCGCGTTGATTGTGATTCTTCGCGCAGCGCTGTCTCACTGAGCGCGCCGGCTCGTCGGGGCGCGTCCGACTCGCCGTCGCGTTGGCCGCGTTTGCCGTTGGGCTTGCGATATAGTGGTCGCGTCAGCGGTGCCAAAGGTCCTGGTCTCTAACAACTCGGAGCTGTTGCGCCACTTCACGGCGCCACCGTTCCAGCGGCTCGACCTCCAGCTCGTGGTGGCCAAGACGACCGAGGACGTGCGCGAGCTGTTTCGCAACGAGGAGCCGGCGCTCGTGTTGATCGATGCCGAGCCCGACGGGTTCGACACCGTGCGCGCGATCAAGGCCCACAATCCGACGAGCCGCGTGATCCTCGTGGCCGGCAAGCAGCTGACCGGTGATCAGATGCGCCAGGTCTCGGCGTGCGGTTGCGACGAGCTGTTGATCGTGCCGATGACCGCGGACGAGCTCCACGACGTGGTCGCGATCCAGCTCGGCGAGCCGCGGCTCGGCACCGAGGGGTTCCAGCTCACGGTCGAGCTCGCCGGCAAGCCGGTCGACGCCACGGTGTCGAACCTGTCGCTCGACGGCGTACGGCTCATTCTCGGCGAGGCGGTGACCGAGGGTCAGCGCCTCGAGATCGCGATCACACCGGACGGCGAGCCGGTCGCCCGGATCCGTGGGACCGCCGTGTGGGCCCAGCCGCGCGACGGCAGGACGGTCGTCGGGGTCGCGTTCGACAAGCTCGATGATCGCGCGCGCGGGGTGCTCGCCCGGCTCACCCAATGGCAGGTCGTCAAGGACGGTGAGCGGATCCGCGTCGTGCTGCGCGGCGACTTCACCGAGGCCACGCGGTTCGACGAGCTCCTGCCGGCGATGGTCGGTCGCGTGGTGTTCGACACGGCGCAGGTCACGTACATGAACTCACTCGGGGTGCGCGCGTGGTGCGAGTTCCTGCGCCGGGCGCGGATCCAGGGCTACGAGTTCCACGCCTGTTCGCTGCCGTTCATCCTGCAGGCGTCGATGGTCCGCGACGTGATCGGTCGCGGCACCGTGACCTCGTTCTTCGCGCCGTTCCATTGCATGGGCTGCGATCACCAGGAGGAGCGCCTGGTCCAGACCGCGGCGATCCTGGCGTCGAACCTCGCGCCCCCGAGCTTCAAGTGCCCGAGCTGCGGGGGCGCGCTCGAGTTCGACGATCTGCCGGAGCGCTACTTCGCGTTCCTGCAGGACGACCCCGACTGATTCTACGGCGGGGCCACCGCGGCCGAGCCGTGCGGCGCGACGCGATCGCGATCGACCTTCAGCGAGCCGGTCGACGACGACCACAGGACGTAGGCGATCACGGCGATCACGGTGAGCGCGACCGCGATCAGGGGGCCGAACGGGACGCGATCGCCGAGCGTGCGCCGCGCGAAGAACCGGCCGGCGCTGCGCCGGTGGATCGTCTCGGCGACCCCCTCCGCGAAGCTCGCGGGTGCGGGCGCCTTGCGCAGCCCCGACAGGAACTGGCGGGTCTCGGTCAGCTCGGCGTGGGCGCGCTTCCAGGTGGCGTCCTCGGCGATCTTGCGTTCGACCTCGGCGCGCTCGGCGCCGGTCAACGTGCCGTCCAGGTAATCGGATACCTTGACGATGATGGTCTCGTCGAGGTCGTGCGCGAGGTCTTGGGCCGGGTGCGGGGCGTCGGGATCAGACATGGCGTTGCAACCTCTTGCGCAGCACCAGGCGCGCGCGATGCAGCCGCGACTTCACCGTGCCATCGGGGAGGCCGGTGATCTCGCAGATCTCCTCGATCGATAGATCCTCGACATCGCGCAGCACCACGACGACGCGCTGATCGTCCTCCAGGCTCGCGATCGCCTCCTGGAGCAGCACCTCCATCTGGGCGCCTTCGAGCGCACGATCGGGCTGGACGTGGCGGACCGGCGCACCCGCGGCGCCGTTGGTCTCACGCGACGTCTCGTCCAGCTCATCGCGCTCGCGGTCGTGGCGGCGCGCGAGGTACTTGATCCGGTTCTTGCAGTGGTTGACGGTGACGCGATAGAGCCAGGTCGAGAACTTCGACTCCTCGCGGAACGTGTCGATCGTTTTGAACACCGTGATAAAGACCTCCTGCGCGATATCCTCTGCCTCCGCACGGCTCCCCAGCATCCGGTAGGTGAGGTTGAATACCCGGTCTCGGTGAGCCTCGATCAGCTCGCGGAACGCTCGCTCGTCGCGGTCGCGCAGGCGCCGCAACAGCGTTCGCTCGAGCTCAGACATGTCGTGCGAGCATACTCGTCCCGTTGCCTCCGACACCGCGATCCGCCGTCAGTTTCCAGTACTTAATTCAAGTAGTTTTCGATGTTTAGCTCTCCTCCGACTTTCCGGGTGGCAATCGGAAAGCGCCAGGAGTAGCTTCGGCATGCCACGGTTCACAGGTTTTGGTCCGGTGCTCAGTGGGAGTTTGACGCAGAGTACTTTCGTTTTGAAACCCCCGCTTGGAGCACCATGGCCCCCTCTGGGCGGGACAGTCGTCACTTGGGCCAGATCGAGTCGAGCAAGCGATGAACACTCGTCTGTACGTTGGAAACCTTTCGTTCAATACCAATGCTGATGGCGTCCGCACTGCGTTCCAGGAATTCGGAACCGTAAGTGATGTCCACCTGGTGTCCGACCGCGAGACCGGTCGGTCGCGTGGCTTCGCGTTCGTGACCATGGGCACCCCGGAAGAAGCGGCCAAGGCGATCGAAGGCATGGACGGTCGCACCCTCGACGGGCGCCCGCTCCGCGTGAATGAGGCCGAGCAGCGGCAGCAGCGCGGTGGTGGCGGCGGCGGTGGTGGCGGTGGCTTCCGCGGTGGTGGTGGCGGCGGAGGCTTCAGTGGCGGTGGCGGCGGTGGTGATCGCGGCGGCGGTGGCGGACGTGGTGGCTACGGTGGCGGCGGCGGTGGTGGTGGCGACTACGGCGGCGGTGGTGGCTATGGTGGCGGTGGTGGCGGCGAAGGCGACGGCGGTGGTCGTCGCGGTGGTCGTGGCGGCCGCGGCGGTGGTGGCCGCGGCGGCGATCGCTGGTAGTCAACGCTCGCTCGATCGTAGTCTCAAGGCGCGGCTCGCGGACGCGATGGCAACGCGCCCTCGGGTCCGTGTGCCAAATCGGCCAAAATCGACCGTGACGCCGTGTTTCTTGCGCGCGGCGCCGAATCACGCCAACACTCTGGCATGCGTTCGCCTGTGCTTGTGGTCGTTCGTCAGCGGCTCCCCTGTATGTTCGGCGTCGCCGCGCTCGCTGCGCTCGCTGTACTCTGGGGGCTCGCTGGCCCGGCGCACGCGGATCCCGACTCGCTGAACAACGTGCTCGGCCCTCGCGAGATCGCCGTGGGTGAGGCGATGCGCGGCGGGGCCATCGGCGCGAGCGGCGCCGAGCTCAACCCCAGCGGCATTCCGCTCAACCGCGAGCTCGTGTTCGAGGGCGGCTATGGCTACCGCCCAGAGGACTCGGCGTCGCTGATCGCCGCGTCGGCCTGCGACTCGACCAACGCGATGCCCGGCTGCTTCTTCTATAACTACGCCGGCTCCAATCCGGAGCTCGGCGACATGACCATGCACCGCACCACACACGTCGGCGGCATCACGCTGTCGCGGGTGCTGCTACCGCGTGTCCTGATCGGCGCGACGACGAAGTACTACCACTTCACCTCCAACATGACGGGGGAGTCGAATGCCAGCGGCACCGCGTTCGATCTCGGTGCCACGATCCGCGTGACCAGCATGATCAACCTCGGCGTCTCGGCCCAGAACCTGTGGGCGACGACCTCGTCGCCGGAGTTTCCGCGCGCGGTCGGCGGCGGGGTCTACGCTCGCCCGCTATCGGTGCTGGCGCTCAGCTTCGACTCGCGGTGGAAGCTCGAAGGCGCCGATCGCAGCGCGCGCTACGGCGGCGGCGCAGAGCTGTTCCTGCGCGGCGGCGAGTCCGGCTATCCGATCCGGGTCGGCGCGCTGCACGACAACGGCCTCGGGGCGACCTACCTCTCGGCGGGCCTCGGCTACGCGAGCATGGGGTGGGGGCTCGACGTCACCGGCCGCCGCGAGGTCAAGGGCGGTGATGACACGATGTTCATCGCGAGCATGCGATTCTTCGGGCCGCGCTTGCCGGCCCCCGCCGTCGAGTAGCCACGGGCTGGGCGAAGCGAGCCGCTCGGCGGCTTTCGAGTGTAGATTTCGTCGCGATGTCCAAGCCAGACATGGAGCTCGCCGCTGCGGCCGCCGGGTTCGATGAGGAGCTCGCCACGTACACGCGATTGGGCGATCTGTTCATCAAGGCGCCGGTCGCGAGCGTCAAGCAGCTCGAGCGCGCCAACGGCACGCTCGCCGAGATCGCCGCGTGCGAGGCGCGCTTGCAGGCTGCCGGGCAGCGCATGGTCGGCGCGCTGGCCGCGGCGCGCGCGCACCAGGAACAGCTCGCGCACGACGTGGTCGCTCGCGTGCCGGTGGTTCAGGCGCGCAACCGCCGGCTCAACGAGCTGATGGCCGAGCTCACGGCGGTCGCCGGCGAGGTCGGCAGCCTCAACAGCGTGCTCATCGGGCATCGCGACAACGGCGACGCGACCAAGCCACCGACGCTCGAGGACGCGCGCGACATCTCGGCGACGATGTTCGCGCTGTCCGAGCGCTCCGAGCGGCTGTCGGTCACCGCGCACGAGGCGGAGTTCGAGGAGCTCGCGACCCAGGCGCACGCGCTGCACCAGCGCCTGCAGGCGATCGGCACGAAGTTGCAGAAGGCCGGCGGCGAGTAGCGACGTCCGAGCAGCGACGTCGGAGTAGCCACGTCCGAGCAGCGACGTCCGAGCAGCGACGTCCGAGTAGCGACGTCCGAGTAGCCACGTCCGAGTAGCCACGTCCGAGCAGCCACGTCCGAGTAGCCACGTCCGAGTAGCCACGTCCGAGTAGCCACGTCCGAGTAGCCACGTCCGAGCAGGCGGGTGGAGCGCCGCAGGCTACTGCTGTGCGCCTGCCCGCCACGTGCAGGCGTGCGCCGCGGTCATAGCGATGCGCGGCGGCCCTGCACGAAATGCACGATCGCGACGACGATCGCGACGATGATCAAGATGTGGATGGCGCCCGACGCCACATGGAACACGGTGAAGCCTAGGAGCCAGGCAATGGCGATGACAGCGGCAAGTGCGAGCAACATAGTGAGTACCTCCAGGCTGCCCTCGTGCACACCTCGGGCCACGGCACATCTCGGGCCACGGCGCACCGCGGCGCCGGCGCGCCACGCCGTCAGCGCCGGAAGCTGGCGAGCCGCGTCGCGGCGGCCGTGGCCGCGGCCGTCAGCTGCGGCATCACGCCCGCGGCGACGTGGGGCGGCATCCCGTGCCGCGCGCCGACCCGCACCAGCGGCGCTGCGATCGCCGCGACATCGACGGGACCCACCGCAGCCGCGTAGCTCGCCAGCCGCGGGCCGCCAACGCCGCGCGCCCGCGCCAGGGTCAGCGCGAGCCGTGCCTCGGGAGCGCTGCCCACGCACTCGAACGGGGTGTGCGCGGCGAGCCCGAGCATCTCGCGAAACCATCGCGCGTTGACGGCGCGCTCGCCGAGGTCGTCGCCGAACGTGGCGTGGACCACGGCGGGCGGCAGGTGCGCCGAGAACTGCAGCCAGACGTACGCGCACTTCGCGCACGCGCCGCACCACGGCTTGGTCACGTTGCACGAGTGGGTGAGCGCGGCGAGCTCGGCGTCGCGCGCGAGCAGCTCGAAGATGACCTCGTCGTGGATCGGCTGCAGCACGCTGAAATAGCGCAGGTTCGCCACCAGGGCGTGCTGGAGGTAGCGGTCGAGCAGCTGCTCGGCGTCCCACCCCTTGCCCCACTGGTGATTGACGAGCTCGCCGTGCCACTCGAGGTTGGCGGCGTTGGCGCTGGCCTCGTGGGCGACGACCAGACCGCGGTAGCCGCGCGCGAGCGCGATCGGCACCGCCGCGAACACCGAGGCAGGCGTCTCGGCGGCGAGGATGTACCTGACGCCGAGCGCGGGCCGCAGCCGCGCGACCGGCGCATCGAGCAGATCGTCGATCACCCACTGACGCTCGGCGCGGACGCGCGGGGTGACCGCCCCGACCCGATCGAGCAGCGCGTGCTGCGGCTCGGCCGCGCCGTAGATCGAGTGCGCGTAGCCGAGCGTCGCGAACGGCAGCCGCGCGCGCTCGAGCAGCTTGAGGGCGACCAGGCTGTCCTTGCCACCGCCGCAGAACGCGAGCAGCTCTGCGCCGTCGGGTGGGCCGTCGGGCGCGCGGATCGGCGCGGCCGGCGGTGCGACGGGGTCGGCGAACCGCGGGCCGTCGTAGGCCGGCAGATCGTGCTCGTAGCGCCACTGCGCCCACACGTTGTGAAACACCGTGCGCCACAGCTGGATCAGCTCGGCGGTGAGGTACTTCGCATAGCGACCGAGCTCGATCACGTCGGGCCGCAGGCTGCAGGCGGCGTTGAGCTGAAACAGCGCGACATGCACCGCGATGCGCTCCATGGTGTCGTCGCCGAGCTGCCGCGCGAGCGCGGTGAGGTCGACGTCTTCGTACCAGACCGTCACGTGAAACCGCAGATCGTCGAGCGCGCAGCTCGCCACGATCATATCGGCGCCGCGATGCACGTCGAGCAGCCGCAAGCATCGGATCGCCACGTCCGAGGGTAGCGCCTCACGGTGTGCCGTCGAGGCACGCGGGGCATAGTGCCCCGACCCTATGGTGGTCGCCACGACGTCGGATCTATCCTGATGAATGCGGTCGGGGAACGCGCCGTCATCTCCTCCGTGCCGTCGAAAGGTCCTCCTATGCAGATGCGAACCAGAGCGTGGCTGAGCAGCCTGTTGCTCGCCGGTTGTATTGTCCCGGCGAACAACCCGCCGCCGCAATACGGGCAGCAGCCGCCACCGGCACAGGCGCCGCAAGACCAATATCCGCCGGCCGCGCAACCCGCGCCGCCGCCGTCCTACGAGCCACCGCCCGCCCAGCAGGCGCAGTACGTCCCCGCGGCTCCCCCGGCGCAGACCTATCAACCGGCAGCGCCGCCGGCGGCCCCGCCGGCGGCTCCCGCCTACGAGCCGCCCGCGACGTACGGCGATCCGGCGTACACCGATCTCAACGTCGAGGCCACCGGCAACGACGTGCCGTCGGTCGACGTGTTCTACGACCAGCTGTCGCCGTTCGGGACGTGGTTCGACGACCCGACGTACGGCTGGGTGTTCACGCCCAACGACGCCGCGTACCTGCCGTACACCAACGGCCGCTGGTCCAACACCGAGTACGGCTTCACGTGGGTGTCCAACGATCCGTTCGGGTGGGCGACCGATCACTACGGCCGCTGGGTGTGGGCGAACCGCTGGGTCTGGCGCCCGGACACGACGTGGGGGCCGGCCTGGGTGCAATGGCGGCAGGGCGACGGCTACGTCGGCTGGGCGCCGGTCGGCTACAGCGATGACGCGTACTTCCCCGAGGAGCACTGGCGGTTCGTGCCCGCGGCGTATCTGCTCGCCCCCGACGCGCCGCGCTACATCGCGCGCGGCAACGTGCACACGTATTTCGGCGCGACGTTCAACGTCCGGCGCTACGGCCGCGATCGCAGAAACCACACCTGGGTGATCGGCCCCGATGACGAGTGGCTGCGCAGAAACCGCGTCGAGGTGCGCCGCGAGCGCGTCGATCCGGTACAGATCGGCAGGTTCGACGACGCGCGCCGCCGCGAGGCCGAGATCCGGGCACGCGAGCGCCAGCGCGAGTGGGACGACCGCCGCCGGCGCGACGATCAGATCCGCCGCGACCTCGAGGGCCGGCAGCGCCGTCAGGAAGACGAGCGCCGCCGGCTCGCCGAAGATCACAAGCGGATCGAGGAGCAGCGCCGCCGGCAAGGCGACGAGCAGCGCCGGCTCGCCGAACAGCAGCGCCGGCTCGACGAGCAGCACCAGCGCGCGGCCAACGACGCCGAGCGCCGCCGGCTCGAGGGCGAGCGCAAGAAGCTCGACGAGCAGCAGAAGCGGCTGGCCGAGGACCAGCGCCGCCGCGACGACGAGCAGCGCCGCAAGCAAGAGGTCGAGCAGAAGCGGGTCGACGCCGACCGCCGCCGCCAGGCCGACGAGCTCGAGCGCAAGCGCGCGGACGAACAGCGCCGGTTCGCCGAGCAGCAGCGGCGCCAGCAGGAAGACGCGCGGCGACGCGGCGACGAGGACGCACGCCGCAGGGCGGCCGAGGATCAGCGGCGTCAGCAGGACGAGCAGCGCAAGGCGGCCGAGGATCAGCGGCGCCAGCAAGAGGACCAGCGCCGGCACGGGGTCGAGGATCAGCGGCGCCAGCAGGAGGACCAGCGCAAGGCGGCCGAGGATCAGCGGCGCCAGCAGGACGAGCAGCGCAAGGCGGCCGAGGATCAGCGGCGCCAGCAGGACGAGCAGCGCAAGGCGGCCGAGGATCAGCGGCGCCGCGGCGACGACGACAAGCGCCGGCAGGACGGCGAGCGCCAGAAGGCGGCCGAGGATCAGCGGCGCCAGCAGGACGAGCAGCGCAAGGCGGCCGAGGATCAGCGGCGCCAGAACGGCGAGCGTCAGAAGGCGGCCGAGGATCAGCGGCGCCAGCAGGACGAGCAGCGCAAGGCGGCCGAGGACCAGCGGCGGCGCGGCGACGACGACAAGCGCCGCCAGGACGCTGAGCGCCAGAAGGCGGCCGAGGATCAGCGGCGCCAGCAGGACGACAAGCGCCGCCCCGGGGCGCCCGACGATCAGCGCAAGAAGCGCGAAGATCAGAAGCGCGCGGCGGACGAGCAGAAGAAGAAGGAAGACGACGACAAGAAGCGCGGCCACTGAGAGCGTCGAGCAAAGCCAGTGAACCGAGCGCGCGATCTCGCGAGCTCGGTCGATCCGTACGAGTCCGAACGTATTGTGGTCGACCCTCTAGGACGAAACTGACGTCCAATCCTGCGAAAAGTTTCATCCCCACGCGGGTCGGAACCCCGATGAGGCACTGATCTGAAGACCTGTCGATCCAAGGGGGCGGTCAGCGTCGTGAGCGTAGACCTTGACCAGAACGTACCAAGACGTCGACCTTGACGTCGCCATGTCATGATTCGTCAAGTTGGGCCGTGAGCGTTGACGTGAACCTCGACCTTGCCCCCAAACGTTGACGTTTTGACGGCAGCGAAGCGGAACGTAAACGTAGACGTTGCCACCCATCGTTGATCTTGCACCTTGACCTCGCGCCCCCTCAGGGAAGTCCACGTCGAGGTCAACGACTTCCGTCGACGTCGAGGCTCAGGTACGTCGGTGGTCAACGGCGTGATGGCGCGCCACGCCGGTGCTCACATCGCCAAGTAGCCGGCGCCGGTCGTCGCGCCGGCCTCGAGCGCGCGATGCGCCTCGGCGACCTGGTCGAGGCGATACGACGGGCCCCGGTCGGGCGTGACTCCCTCGAGCGCCGCGGCGATGACCTCGGGCGCGGCGGCGCGGTAGGTCGCGGGATCTTGCATGTAGTGCAACACGCTCGGTCGGGCGAGCATGATCGAGCGCTGCGGCCCGAGCTGGTCGACGCGCAGCGGAGGAACCGGACCGGCCGCCTCGCCGTAGCTTGCCACGGTGCCGAACGGGCGGACGCACGCCAGCGTGCGTTCCAGCGTCGAGCCGCCAACGCCGTCGTAGGCGACGTCGACGCCGCGCCCCCCGGTCAGGCGCGCGACCTCGGCGCCGAAATCGAGGTCGCGACCCACCAGCACGTGATCCGCGCCGGCGGCGCGGGCGAGCGCTGCCTTTGCCGGCGAGCCCACCGTGCCGATCACGGTCGCGCCGCGGCGCTTGGCCCAGCGCACGAGCACACTGCCCAGGCCGCCGGCCGCGGCATGGATCAGCACCCACGTCGCAGCGCCGACCGGATAGATCCGGGTCTGCAACATGTGGGCGGTCAGGCCGCGCACCAGCACCGTCGCGGCGACGCCGTCATCGAGCGCCGCCGGCATCGCCACCGCCCGCCAGGCCGGCACCACGCGATGGGTCGCGTAGCCGCCCAGCTGGCCGGCGTAGCCGATCCGATCGCCGACCGCGATCTCGGTGACCTCGCTGCCGACCGCCTCGACGATCCCGACGCCCTCGATGCCGAGCACCGCGGGGTAGGCCGGCAGCGCGTAGAGCCCGGTTCGGTGATAGATGTCGACGAAGTTGAGGCCGGCGGCGGTCTGGCGGATCGCGATCTCGCCGCGCCCGGGCCGCGGCCGCTCCGCCGAGCTCAACGCTAACTGATCGATCCCGCCGGGATGCTGGAGCTGAACGACTTGCATGACGCGATTGTGGGCCGCCGATGCGCTGTGCGAAATTCCACACCGATGCACAACCGCGGTGAATTTATGCACATGGCGAGTCTGCGAGCGACGATTCCGTACAGGTTGTCGCCGGCTACGGCGACTGACCGATCGAAAGACCACGTGGCGACATACCGACGCAGTCGGCGTTGTTCGACGCGTCTTGAGGGCCACCGGCGATGACCGCGCGAGCTGCGGCGCAGGGCTCGGTCGGCGGGCCGGGCCCGCTGTCGATCGACTGGGAGGATCTGAGGCACTTCGCGGCGTTCGTCGCAGCCAGGTCGTTGTCGGGCGCGGCGACCCGGCTCGCGGTCGATCACGCCACCGTCGGCCGGCGGATCGCGGCGCTCGAGGCGTCGCTCGCGATCAAGCTCGTCGATCGCCGCGCCCGGGTCCCGGCGCTGACCACCGAAGGCGAGCGGATCGCCGCGCTGGTCGACCGGGTCGAGGACGCCGCGCTCGGCGTCGCGCGCGCGGCGCGCGGCCTTGCGCCCGCGGTCGGCGGCGAGGTCTCGATCAGCGCACCGCCGACGATCGCCAACGCGCTGATCGCGCCCCGGCTCGGAGACCTGCGCGCCCGTCACCCGGAGATCCGGGTCCGGCTGCTCGGCGAGAAGCGGATCGCCTCGCTGTCGCGCCGCGAGGCCGACATCGCGTTGCGGCTGGTCCGCCCGACCGAGGCCGGCGTCGCTGGCCGCAAGCTCGGCGGCTTTCAGTTCGTGCTGTGCGCCTCGCGCGACTATCTCGCCGGACGCCGCCCGAGCGGCTTCGAGTTCATCGGGTTCGACACCGAGGATTCGCAGCTCCCGCAGCAACGCGCCCTGGTCAAGCTCGCCGGCGACCGGCCGATCGTGCTGCGCACCAACGATCTCGAGAGCCAGATCGCGGCGGCCCGCGCCGGCCTCGGCATCGTCTCGCTGCCCGACTACCTCGCCGCCCGCTACCCCGAGCTGGCGCGCGTGCCCAGCCGTGCACGGCCGATCGCTCGCGAGCTCTGGCTCGTCGTCCACGACGATCTGCGCGGGTCGCCGACCGTGCGCGCCACCATCGACTTCCTGGTCGCCGCCTGCCACGAGCTCGCCGACCCAGCGCAACCCACCACACGTCCCCGCGAAGCCCCGCGACGAGCGCCGGGGCGGCGAGCGAGATAACCGTAGATCGCGAGGCCCGACGGGGCACTCAAGACGCGTCGAACAACGCCGCCTGCGCCGGCTTGCTGCCACGTCGTCTTTCGATCGGTCCGTCGCTGTAACCGGCGACAACCTGTACGGAATCGTCGCTCGAAGACGCGCGACTTCCGAGCTATCGAACAAGGCCGCGACGGCAGTCTTCGACACGTCGGAAGCCGCGGCGCGCGGTGTGCGTCCCCGCTCAGGTGTTGAGGTCGCCCGTTGAATAGCCGTCTGCGGGCGGCGTCCGAGCCGTGCACGAGACCTCCGCTGCGACTAACCAAGCGGGTTTCCCTCGCGCTATCTTCCGGTCCTCATGCATCGACTAGTTATTCCGGTAGTCGTCCTTGGTTTCATGGTCGTCACGGCGCAGGCGCAACCCACGACCACGCCGAACGCACCCGCCCCGAGCGCGCCGACCAAGCCGGCACCACCGGTAAAGCCCGGCAAGGCGCCGCCGCCGCCGCCCGCCGTGTTTCCGGAGGTCGGCGCGTCGTTCGAGCTCACCGGCACCGCGTCGTGGCCGAAGCTCGACTGGCTCTACGACGTACCCGCGCTCAACGACGCCGCCGGCAAGGTCGTGATCCACTGGTTCTGCGCCCCCAAGGCGCTGGCGTGCCCCGATGATCTGGCGCGCATCGTGACGCTCAAGGAGAACGGCCGGGTCTACGTGGTCGCGTACGTCAACGGGACCAAGGCCCAGGCGCAGAAGCTCGATCCGATCCGGGAGAGCGAAGGCGTCGGCCGCGGCACGGTCGCATTTGGCCGCGGCGTCACCAAGCTGATGAAGGATCTCGGCATCACCGGCCCGGCGTCGATCGTGGTCGACGGCGACGGCAAGGTCCAGCTCGTGACCACGGGGGCCTCGCCCGCCGAGCTCGACGCGCGCGACGCCAAGGTCAACGCGGCGATCGCCGCGATCAAGGATTACGTCTCGACCTCGGATGGCCCCAAGGTGGCAAAGCCGGGCGACAAGTTCCAGCTCTCGATCGCGATCAAGCTCGCGGGGTGGCTCAAGTACAGCGACAAGACCCCGATGGAGATGACGTTCACCATCCCGCCTGACATCAAGTGCGACGCGACCACGCTCAAGGGCGAGCAGCTCAAGGTCGCCGACAAGCTGCTCACCGGGACGGTGACCTGCAGCGGGCCCCACGGGATCTACGAGGCGCGCGCCGAGCTGCGGTTCGGCTACGACGCACCGGGCGGCAGCACCGGCCTGGGCGCCGAGAGCGCCAAATGGAAGTTCGAGATCAAAAACTGATCAGGTAGGCGGCACCGGCGTCGTCGGGCTGCCGATCGCGCCGGGCAGCTCGTTGGCTGGCGGCGCGGTCCCCGACGCGGCCGGAGCACTGCCCGGGGTCTTGCGGTTCGCCAGCGCGGCGAGTAGGCCCGCGGCGGCCGCCGTGGCCGGCACCATCGCCCAGGCGACGAGCCAGTGCTGGGTGAGCAAGGCCCCGCCGATCGGTGGCGCGACGGTCATCGCGAGCGAGTTGAGCGAGCCCGAGATCCCGAGCGCGACACCTTGCTCGTGACGGCCGACCCGCTGGGTGAGCTGGCTGGTGATCACCGGTCGGAGCACGCCGTTCCCGAACGCCGAGATCGTCGTGACGATCAGCATCATCGCGAGCGTGCCAATGAACCCGAGCGCGAGGTAGGCGATGAGGGCCGCGGCGAAGCCGGCGAGCGCGAGCTTGGCCTCGCCGAGCTGCTTCACCAGGCGGCCGAGGATGCCGCCCTGCAGGATGATCCCGAGAAACCCGCTGTACGCGAACAGGTAGCCGACCTCGCGAGCGGTCCACGGCTTGCCATCCGCGGTGGTGAACTGCCGCTCGGCGAACAGCGCGAACCCGCTCATGAACGCCGAGAACGAGAACGCGAACAGGAAGAACTGCAGGTACAGGGCGCCGAGGCCCGGCCGCTTGAAGTACTCGAGATAGACCTTGATGTCGAACACGGCGGGGCGCTTGCCGCCGGGAGCCACCGGCGCCGCCGCGGTGGCGGGCGGCGCACCGGGAGCCACCGTCACGGCTGGCACGCCAGGCTCGAGCAACGTGAACGTGCAGATCATCGAGCCGGCCGACAGGCAAGCGGCGACCAGGAACGGGACGTGCTCGCCGTAGCGGACGAGCCAGCCGGCCATCGCCGGGCCGAAGAAGAACCCGATCCCGAACGCGATGCCGATGATCCCGAACGCCTTGGCGCGATTCTCCGGCTTGGTGTGGTCGGAGATGTAGGCCTGTGCGATCGACAGGTTGCCCGCGGTGACGCCATCGAGGATGCGCCCGATGAACACCATCGGCAGCGACCACGAGAACCCCAGGACGATGAACCCGGCGCAGGTCCCGGCCTGGCTCAGCAACAACAGCCGGCGGCGGCCGTACTGATCCGACAGCCGACCGATCACGGGAGTCGAGAACAGCGAGCACAGCGCATACACCGACACCAGGGTCGTCGCGATCAACGGGGTCGCATGAAACTTCTCCGCGTAGAACGGGAGCAGCGGGTACACGATGGTGAACCCGAGGATGTCCACGAGGACGACCAGGAAGATCGGCAGGAGAGGGGACCGCCGCATGTCGAGCCGGAGAATCGCGAAATCCAAGGAAAACCGAAATCCCGTCGACCCGGTTTCAACGAAACCAGGTACGCTTGGCACGCAAATGAGGTCTTCACGCAGCGCGCTTGCGCTGGTTGCGTCGATCGCGTTCGCCACGCCGCTCGGCGGCTGCTTCGGTTACAACCGCTCCGCCAAGCGCTGGGCCTGCGTGGGCGACACCATGCTGGTCCTGGGCGGCGGCGCCGCCATCGCGCTCGATGTCAGCAGCAAGGAAGCGCCTTGCTCCGGTGACAACTGCCTCTACCGGTCGTCGATCCACGGCCAGATGGTGGCCGGCGTCGTGCTAGTCGCCGCGGGCCTCGCCGGCTTCGTGTTCAACGCCACCCGCGACAACGTCAAGACGTCGCGGTAGCTACAGCGGTGGCACGCTGCCGCGTCGCGCGTTCGACGTAAGCTGCGGTCACGGCTCAGCTAGCGCATTCGCCTTCGGCGCTGATGACCTCGAACGCCGCGGTCTCGCCGAGGTCGATGAAGTCGGCTTCGATGGCATCGGCTTCGCGGAGCTCGGTGAGGTCGGCGATCAAGCTGCGCAGGGTCTCGATCGGCACGCTGGTCCAGAACGCGTGGCTGGTGGCGCCTTCTCGGATGTAGAAGTCGAGCAGGCGCTCGAGGGTCGCGGCCGCGCGGCGCGCCGGGACCTTGCTGACCAGGCGGCCGAAGTCGGCGCCGTCGGCGCGGATCCCGCCGCCGACGTAGACCAGGTACTGCGGCGCGGGCCGGCCGGCGAGCTTGCGCATGCCGCCCTGAAACCCGATGCCGGCGATGTAATGCTGGCCGCAGCCGTGCGGGCAGCCGGACACCTTGACGTCGAGGCCGCGGGCCGCGGTGACCAGATCCGGGCGGCGGTCGAGTAGCTCGGTCAGCTGCGAGCCGAGGCCACGCGACGCGGTGACGGCGAGCTTGCAGCTCGAGGCGCCCGGGCAGCTCGTGACATCGGCGAGCGTGTTGGCGTCCTTGAGCGCGAGGCCGACGCGGACCAGCTCGCGGTGCAGCGCGGTGAGCCGCGCGACCGGCACGTAGCGCAGCACGAGGTTCTGCTCGTTGGTGGTGCGCAGCTCGCCTTCGCCGAACTGCACGACGAGCGTCGCGAGCGCGCGGAGCTGCGCCGCGGTGATGTCGCCGAGGATCAGCCGGATCACGACCGCGGCGAACCCGGCCTGCTTCTGGGGCCGGACGTTGTGCGCGGCCCACGCATCGTAGCCGGGCTCCTGGGTGGCGACCTGCGCGAGCGGCGCGCGGCGATGCGGGACCTCGGGCTGCGCCGGCAGCACCAGCGGCACGCCGCCCTCGGCGCGGATCTTGTCGCGCTCGGCGCGGTACTCGGCGAGGAACGCCTCGACGCCGATCTTGTCGATCGCCCACTTGAGCCGCGCCTTCGCGCGGTTGTTGCGGTTGCCGATCCGGTGGAACACGCGGACGATCGCGTCGGCGGCCTCGAGGATCTCGCCTGCAGGCACGAAGTCCTCGACGGTGAGCGCGCTGCGCCGCAGGGTCGACAGCCCGCCGCCGGCGAGCAGCTGGAAGCCGTGCTGCTCGTTGCCATCGGGGCCGGTCCGCTTGCGGGCGAGGAACCCCAGGTCGTTGATGAACGCCTGCGAGCAGTCGGTGCCGCAGCAACCGCCGATCGACGGCTTGAGCTTGCGCGGCAGGGTCGACGAGAACGGGCCGCGCAGCAGGTGGCGCGCGAGCGCCTCGACGTACGGCGTCGGATCGAACGCCTCGTCCTTCGACACGCCGGCGAACGGGCAGCACGTCCAGTTGCGCACCGAGTGGCCGCAGGCTTCCTTGGTCGTGATGCCGGCGTCGGCGAGCCGGCGCAGCGCGGCCTCGGTATCGGCCAGCGGCACGAAGTGGTACTGGACGTTCTGCCGCGTGGTGATGTGGCCCTTGCCGCCGCCGTGGGTCTCGGCGACGTCGGCGAGGGCCTCGAGCTGCGCCGGGGTGACGAACCCGCCGGGCAGCTTGGCGCGGATCATCATGACCCCGTCCTGGCGCTGGCCGTAGACGCCATTCAACAGGCGGAAGCCACGCCAGTCGTCGGGCGACAGCTGGCCGTTCTCGAACGCCTCGAGTCGCTCGACGAACAGATCGACATCGGCCTGGCGGGCAAATCCGAGGCGGCCGGGCGCGGGCGGGGGAAGATGGACGACGCTCATAGCGACCTCTCTGCTAGCGGTGCGGATTGCACGTGACCGATGACATCTGCGAGCGACACGACCTCGCCGATCACGAGCACGGCGGGGAGCTCGGTCGCGGGGAGGGGAGGCGTGGTGGCGGTGGGCTGGGCGAGCTCGCCCAGCGTCGTGATCTGCGTGATGCTGCCGGGCTGTGATGCCCCGAACAGCAGCGCGGCGGGGGTGTCGGGCGACCAGCCGTGCGCGATCAACCGCGCGGCGATCTGGCCGCGGAGCTTGACGCCCATCAGCACGACGAGCGTCAGCGCGTTGGGCGCGATGCCGTCGAGGATCGGCGCATAGGCCGACTCGGCGTGGCCCGAGATCACCGCGAAGCCCGACGCGAGGCCGCGATGCGTGAGCGGGATCCCGGCGAGCAGCGGCGCGGCGGTGGCCGAGCTCAGGCCGGGCACGATCTCGTAGGCGACACCCGCGGCCTCGAGCGCGAGCGCCTCTTCGCCACCGCGGCCGAGCACGAACGGGTCGCCGCACTTGAGGCGTACGACCCGCTGTCCGCGATGGGCGGCGCGGATCATCAGCTGGTGGATGCCGTCTTGATCGATCGAGTGGCGCCCGGCGCGCTTGCCGACGTAGAACCGCTGCGCATTCGGCGCGAGCTCGAGTAGCTCGGCCTGCACCAGCGCGTCGTTGAGCACCAGATCGGCGTCCTTCAGCCGGCGCAGCGCGCGCAGCGTGAGCAGCTCTGGATCGCCCGGACCGGCACCAACGAGGGAAACGAAACCGGTCATGAGGAAGCTCCTGAGCCTGGGCGTGAGTGGCCAGCGTGATGCGCGCAGCCTGGGCGATCCGTGGAGGCGGAAGACGAGACGGCGTTGTAGATGCGGTTGAGCGCGCGCAAAAGGAGCGGCCGGCGCTCGGCCATCGGGATCCCGGCACGCTTCCAGTCGGCGCGGGCGGCCACGGCGACGTCGCTCCAGCGCTCGAAGTCATCGGGCAGGACGGCCTCGAGCGCCTCGCGGATGAGCCCGGCGAGCGCCGGTGCGAGCCCGCCGGTGGAGATCGCCAACAGCGCCGGTCCGCGCCGCACGATGGCGCCGAGGTACGCGCTGGCGGACGCGGGATCGTCGACGGCGTTGACGAACAAGCCACGCGCGGTGCTCGCCGCGGCGACCTCGCGATTGACCGCCGGGGTGGCGGCGGCAACGACCCAGCGCGCACCGTCGAGGTCTTGGGCGACGAAGCCGCGCTCGACGAGCGTGATCGTGGTGGTCGATGCGTCCGCGGCGGACGATGCGTCCGCGGCGGGGGGCGCATTCGCGGCGGGGGACGCGTTTGCGGCGGGGGACGCGTTTGCGGCAGGGGACGCGTTTGCGGCAGGGGACGCGTTTGCGGCAGGGGACGCGTTTGCGGCAGGGGACGCGTTTGCGGCAGGGGACGCGTTTGCGGCAGGGGACGCGTTTGCGGCGGGGGCAGCCAGCGCCGCGGTGGTGGACGCGTCCGCGGCGGGGGGCGCATTCGCGGCGAGGGCAGCCAGTGCCGCCGCGCGAGCGCGGATCGCATCGCTGATCACCGGCGCAATCACGGTGATCCGGGCGCCGGCCTCGATCAGCCCCTCGAGCTTGCTCGCCGCGACCACGCCTCCCCCGACGACGACCACCGGCAAGCCGGCGAGGTTCAGGAACACGGGGTAGAGGCGTTGTCGATCAGGCTGCATCGGTGGCCTTGCGCTCGCGCAGATCATGCGCGGCATGACGCTCCGGTTGAATGACGTGGAGGCCGCACTCCTTTTTGGACTTGCCGCGCCAGCGACCGGCCCGCGCATCCTCGCCGGCCTGGACCGCCGCGGTGCAAGGGTGACAACCGATCGACGGGTAGCCCTGCTCGTGCAGCGTGTTGAACGGCACGTCGTGGGCGTAGATGTGGGCCCAGACGTCATCGTGGGTCCACGTGACCAGCGGGTTGATCTTGAGCAGCCCGAACTTGCGGTCGTGCTCGACGACCCGCGCGTAGGCGCGCTCGGCGGTCTGGTCGCGCCGGATCGCGGTGATCCACGCCTCGAAGCCCGACAGCGCGTTGCGCAGCGGCAGCACCTTGCGCAGCTCGCAGCAGCGATCCGGATCGCGCTCCCACAGCGCGTCGCCGTGCTCGACGGCTTGCTGCTCGACGGTGTGGACCGGCCGCACCGCCCGGATCGTGATCCCGTACTTCGCCTCGAGCTGACGCCACAGAGCGTAGGTCTCGGGGAACAACAGGCCGGTATCGAGCGTGAACAGATCGATCGGCAGGTGGTTACGGGCGATCAGGTCGATGATCACGCAGCCCTCGGCCCCAAAGCCGGTGGCAAACGTCAGCTTCGAGCCGATGTGCTTGCTGGCCCAGCGCAAGATCTCGGTGGGGGTTTCCCCTTCGAGCTCCCGTGCTGCGGTGACGACGTCGACGATTCCACTCATACGTCCGCCATAACGGATACAGCCATATACCCTGGACGGACGAACTGTCAACCATAACGGATAGACGCGCGAGGCGCGTAAGTTACGCTGTGATCATCGGCGCTTGAGCTGATTGATCAAATCCCTCACCCGGTCTCGCTCGGGGTCGTTCTTGGGGGCGAGCTTGAGAAACGACTCGTAACTGTCGATCGCCTGGCGGTTTTTGCGCATCGCGGCGTAGGTCTTGCCGAGGTACCAGTAGTTCATCGAATTCTTCGGCTCTTTGCGGATCGCCTGGGTCAGGTAGCGCTCCGCCTCGTCGTACTGCTTCTTGTCGATCAGCGTGGCACCGAGCTTCGCGATCGCCTTGGGAAACGGCGGATCGAGGTCGACCGCCTTGCGGTACGCCGAGATCGCTTCGTCGATGCGGTCCTGGACGCGGAAGATCTCGCCGTACGCGTACCAGAACCGCGAATCGTTCGGCGAGTACCGGACCGCCTTGCTGAACGCGTCCTGGGCATCGGCTTGCTTGAGCTGGCGGTTGTACAGCACGCCGAGCTCGAAGTAGGCGCGGCCGTTCTTGGGATCGAGCTCGATCGCCTTGTCGAGATAGGTCTTTGACTCGTCGAGCTCACCCTGGTCGCGCAATGCCATGCCGAGCAGCACGTGGGCCTGCGGATCGTCGGGGGCGTACTTCAGGGCCGAGCGAAACTCGAGCGCGGCCTGGTTGACCACGCCGAGCTTGTGCAGCGCCTCACCGAGCGACAGGTGGTACTTCGCGTTGGTCGGCTCGAGCGTCATCGCCTTGCGGAGCTCCTCGGCGGCATCGTCGAGCCGATCGAGCAGCAGGAGCGCGCGGCCGCGCTTGTCGTGAGCGACCGGGTCATCGCTGGTGAGCTTGACCAGCTGCGAGGCGACCTCGAGCGCTTCCTCTCCTTTGTTCCCCGCGATCAGCGCCTCGGCGTAGAGCTGGTAGCCCTTGGGGTCGGCCGGATTGGTGTCGTAGTACTGCTTGGCGACGTCGCGCGCGCGGTTGTGCCGCCCTGCGGTGCTGAGGAAGTTGACCCACTCGACGAGCACCTCCCACGCGAGCTCCGGTGACTCGTGGGCGGTGGCGTAGGCCTCGCCGTACGACCGATCCGCCTCGTCGGGCTTGCCGGCGCTCGCCTGGGCGCGCGCGTCGGCGACCAGCGGCTGGGGCTCCTGCTTTTTCGGATCCCGTTTGGCCGTCTTGACGACCGATTCGCCGCCACCACCGCAGCCGGGCAACGCGACAACGAGTGAACCAGCCAGCGCGAGCCGGAACATGACCCTGAACATGTGGAGAATCGTAGCGAAACCGCGTCGTTTACGCCACCTGGCGGGCGACCGGTCAAGGCGCGTCGAGACAAGCCGACTGCGTCGGCTTGTCGCCACGTCTTCTTTCGATCGGTCTGTCAGTGCCTGCGGCGCTTGCCGATCGCGAGTGCGACGGCACCGATGATCAGGATGTTGGCCACGACCGTGCTCACGCCGAGCGCCTCGCCGTACAGCGCCGCACCGATCAACACCGCGAGGATCGGATTGACGTAGGCGTAGCTGGTTGCGACCACCGGGCGGGCGTGGCGCAGCAGCCAGTTGTAGGCGGTGAACGCGATCAGCGAGCCGAACACCGCGAGGTAGGCGAGGGCGAGCCACGCCTGCGGGCTGGCGTGGGCAGGCACGCGCTCGCCGCGCGCGAACCCCGAGATGGCGAGCGCGATCCCACCGGTCAGCATCTGCATCGCCGACAACATCACGGTGTCGGACTTCTCCGACCTGGCGAACCGGCGCCCGAGCACCGAGCCGAGTGCCCAGGAGATCGGCGCCAGCAGGATCAAGAAGATATCCAGCGGATCGCCCGCGAGCGACGGCCCGCCCATGAGGACGAGCACCCCGACGAACCCGACGACCAGCGACAGCCACTCGCGGCCGGTCGGTCGCTCGCCGCTGATCGCCGCCAGCACGCCGGTCCACAGTGGCATCATCGCGCACACCACCGCGGCGCCGCCTGACGACACCGAGCGCTCGCCGATCGCGACGAACCCGTTGCCGCCGATGAACAGCAGCGCCCCGATCGGCGTGACGCGCAGCCACTGCCGCGCGCTCGGCCACGCGACGCCGCGGCGCTTGGCGGCGACGAGCATCACGAGGCCGGCCGAGCAGAACCGCATGCCGGCCATCAGCAGCGGCGGCAGCTCGGTCACGGCGATCCGCATCACGAGGTACGTCGAGCTCCAGATCAAGTACACGGCGGCGAGGCTCGCGACCAGCCGTGGGTCGACCGCCGGCCTGGCCGCCAGGCTGGCCACGCTCGGAACGGTCGACGGATTCTGCGTTAACATCTGACGAACTCCTGATTCTGACAGCTGCGCTACGGGTGACGAGGCGGCGGACATCATGCGATCGGTGGCTGACGGCTATATGTCAGCTTTGTGCCGCGCCACCAAAGACAGTTATCTTGCGGCGTGCTCGTGAGATGCACAGAGACACAGAATCGTTGGCTGGGCCAGTACAGACAGAACTGTATCGGTCGGTCGATTTGCAACTGTGATGGTGGACCGAGAACCGGACGAGTACACTTGGCACGTGGTGGCAACCTCCAGCGGGTTTCTATACGAGCATCTCGCCGACGAGCTCGGCCAGGCGATCGACCGCGGCGCGCTGCGAGCCGGGGACCGGCTACCGTCGGTGCGTCGGCTCGCGCAGGAGCGCAGCGTCAGCGTCGCGACTGTGCTGGAAGCGTACATGCGGCTCGAGAACGCGGGGCTGATCGAGGTCCGCCCGAAATCGGGTCACTTCGTGCGCCGGCGCAGCGCGCTGACCGCCGAGCCACGAACGCCGCGGGCGTGCTCGACGCCGTCGCGGGTCAGCGTATCCGACGCATACACCAAGATCCTCGCGGCGATGCGCGATCCCGAGTTGCTGCCGCTCGGCTGCGCGACCGTCGACCAGTCGTACCTCCCGATCCAGGCGCTCAACCGCCTGGTGATCCAGGTGACGCGTGAGATGACCACGGTCGGCGCACGCTACGAGGGCGCCCCGGGGCTGCTCACGCTGCGCCGGCAGATCGCGCGGCGGGCGGTGGAGGCCGGGGTCGCGCTCGGCGAGAATGACCTGTGCACCACGATCGGCGCCACCGAGGCGCTGTTCCTGGCGCTGCGGGCGGTCGCCAAGCCCGGCGACGTGATCGCCGTCGAGTCGCCGGCGTACTTCGGCGTGCTTCAGACCATCGAGGGCCTCGGGCTGCGCGCGCTCGAGATCCCGGCGAACCCGCGGACCGGGCTCGACGTCTCGGCGCTCGAGGAGATGCTGAAGTCGCAGCCGATCCGCGCCGTGGTGGTGACGCCGACGATCTCGAACCCGCTGGGGTCGATCATGCCCGACGAGGAGCGCGAGCGGTTGGTGCGGATCACCCGGCGCCACGACGTGCCGATCATCGAGGATGACGTCTACGCGGAGCTGGTGTTCGATGGCACGCGGCCGCGGCCGCTGCGCGCGTTCGCCGGGCCGAGCGAGGACAGCCACGTGCTGCTGGTCGGCTCGGTCTCGAAGACGCTGGCGCCGGGCTACCGCGTCGGCTGGCTCGCCGGCGGCCGCTGGCACGATCAGATCGTGCGGCTGCAGTACAGCCACACCCTGGCGTGCCCGAGTTTGCCGGGCATGGCGGTCGCGGAGTTCCTCGCGAGCGGCGGCTACGATCGCCACCTGCGCCGGTTGCGCGCCGCGCTCGCGGGGAACGTCGAGCGCTACCGCGAGGCGATCGCGACCGAGTTTCCCGAGGGTACGCGGGTGTCAGCGCCGCGCGGTGGATTCGTCCTGTGGGTCGAGCTGCCACCAGGCGTCGACGCGCTACAGCTCCACGAACAAGCACTGCGCCGCCGGATCGTCGTGGCCCCCGGGCCGCTGTTCTCGGCGCGCCAGCGGTTCGCGAACTTCATTCGCATCTCGGCGGGCGCGCCATTTTCGGAGCGGATCGCCGAAGCGATCCGCACCCTCGGCCGCCTCATCGGCTGACCGGGACGGTGTCCCGTTTGTCTCGTTCCGGATGAGCGAAGCGAATCGCACGCTCGGCCGGCTGATCGCGCGGTCGTCGTAGTAGTAGATGGATGACGGCGCCGAGGTCCGGCGTTGATAGGTACGGAGGGACACTGGTTATGATGAAATCGACTGTATTGCTCCTGATCGCGCTCGCGGCGGGAGTTGGCTATGCCGACGATGTGAAGCAGGCACCGGCCGCGGATGCCAAGCCCAAGGAGGCTCCCAAGGACGCCGCGAAAGACGCGCCCAAGGATGCGCCCAAGGATGCGCCAAAGGATGCGCCAAAGGATGCGCCAAAGGATGCGCCAAAGGATGCGACTGGGGCGTCAGCCGAGGTCAAGGTCGGGACCGGTGTCGCCCAGCACGAGATCGTCGGCGAGGCGACTAGCTTCCCGGCCGGCTCGACGGTGTGGGTGTGGTCGAAGGTGTTGAATGGCGAGGGCAACGTCAAGCATGTGTGGAAGCGCGACGGCAAGGAGGTCTGGACGGCGACCTTGCCCGTCGGCTCGAAGCAGTGGGCGACGTCGTCGCGCCGCGCGATCCCGACGGCCGGGAGCTGGACGGTCGATGTTCAGACCGAGGCCGGCGCGGCGCTGGGCACGGTGTCGTTCACGGTGCAATAGCGGTGGCGGTCGCCGCGGCGCGGCCGCGGCGGAACCAGGCGCGGGCGGCGCCTGCCCAGTAGTAGCTGACCGGCAGCACGATCAGCGTGAGCAGCGCCGACGAGATGGTACCACCGACCACGACGACGGCGATCGGGCGCTGGGTCTCGCTGCCGATCGCGTGTGACAGCGCGGCTGGCAACAGGCCGAGCGCGGCCAGCATCGCGGTCATCAGGATCGCGCGCAGCCGTTCGCGCGCGCCTTCGATCGTCGCGGTCCACAGCGGCTCGCCGCGATCGATCCGGGCGCGGATCGCGCTGACGACGAGCACGCCGTTCAGCACGGCCTGGCCGAGCAGCGCGATGAAGCCGACGGCCGCCGACACCGACAGCGTCATGCCGGCGACGCCGAGGCCGACCAGGCCGCCGAGCAGGGCGATCGGCATGTTGAACAGGATGATCGCGGCGTCCCACACCGAGCCGAACGCCGAGAACAGCAGCAGGAACGTGAGCAAGATGGAGAGTGGCAGCACGAGCGTCAGCCGCTTCATCGCGCGCTCCTGGTTCTCGAACTCGCCGCCCCACGACAGATCGTAGCCGGTGGGCAGCTTGACCGCGGCGGCGACCTTGCGGCGCGCCTCCTCGACGAACGACCCGAGGTCGCGGTTGCGGACGTTCATCCGGATCCCGACGTAGCGCTTGCCGTTCTCGCGCGTGATTGCGGCTCGGCTCGCGTCGATCGACACGTCGGCGAGCGCCTTGATCGGGATCAGCGAGCCATCCTTGAGCGGGATGCGCAGGTTCTTGATCGCCTCGACCGATTGCCGTGCGGCGACCGGCAACCGCACGGTGACGTCGAACCGCTTCTCCTGGTCCCACAGCTCCGAGGCGGTGTGGCCGGACAGCGCGGTCTCGACGTAGCCCTGCAGCGAGCCGAGGTCCATGTCCCAGTGGGTGAGGGCGTCGCGGTTGGGCTGGATCGCGATCGCGGGTTGCTGTGATGCCTTGACGATGCCGAGATCGGCGACGCCGGGGACCTTGCCGATCGCGTCCTCGATCTGCGACGCGAGCTTCTGCAGCTGATCGAGGTCATCGCCGTACAGCTTGACCGCGACCTGGCCGAACTGGCCGCTGATGTTCTCGGCGACGTTGTCGCGGATCGGCTGGCTGAAGTTGTATTCGATCCCGGGGATCTCCTTCAGGTTGCGGTTCATCCGGTCGATGATGTCGTCGAGCGTGTGGATCTCGGGCCGCCACTGGTTCATCGGCAAGAGCTTGACGAACACCTCGAGGTTGTTGAGCAGCGTCGGATCGGTGCCGTCCTCGGGGCGGCCGAGCTGGGACAGCAGCTCGGTGATCTCGGGGATGCCCCGCCGCATCAGCTGCGTGATCTGCGGGGTCAGGCGGCGGCCGTCGGTCAGCGAGATGGTCGGCGGCAGGGTGTAGGTGACGTACAGCGCGCCCTCGTTGAGCTCGGGGAGGAACTCGGAGCCGAGCCGAGGGGCGAGCTCGACGCCGGCGTAGGCCAGGGCGAGCGCGCCGATCAGCACCGCCGCGGGGTTGCGCATCGCGTGGAGCAGCGTGGGGCCATACGCGCGCGACGCGACCTTCAACACCGGCGACTCGCGGATCGTCTTGTGGCGGCGGAGCGCGAAGAAGCACAGCACCGGGACCAGCGTGAAGCTGACCAGCATCGCGCCGATCAGCGCGCTGACCACGGTGTGCGCCATCGGCGCGAAGATCCGGCCCTCGACGCGCTGGAGCGCGAAGATCGGCAGGTACGCCGCGACGATGATGAGCAGCGAGAACAGCGTGGGCCGCGCGACCTGCTTGGCCGCGGTGAAGATCGCCGCGATCCGCTGCTCGGGCGACTTGGCCTGGTAGGCGTCGCCGGCGCAGTGCCCGAACACGTGCTCGACGAGGATCACCGCGCCGTCGACGATGATGCCGAAGTCGACCGCGCCCATCGACAAGAGGTTGGCCGACATCCCGCGGCTGCGCAGGTAGATGAACGACGCCGCGAGCGACAGCGGGATCACCAGGGTGACCACCAGCGACGCGCGCACCGACAACAGGAACACGAACAGCACGATCATCACGAGCGCCGCGCCCTCGGCGAGGTTGTGGAACACGGTGTCGAGCGTGGTGTCGACCAGGTCGGTGCGATCGTAGAACGCGTGGAGCCGGATCCCGTCGGGCAGCGCGTGCTGGTGGAGCTCCTCGATCCGCGCGCGCAGCGCGGCGAGCACGACCGACGGGTTCTCCCCGCGCCGCATCAGCACGATGCCCTCGACGGCGTCGGTATTTCCGCCGCGGGTGACCACGCCCTGGCGCGGGGCATAGCCGGTGGTCACGGTGGCGACATCGCCGAGCTTGACCGGGACGCCGGCGTGAAACCCGACCCGGACCTTGGCGATCTCGTCGATCGACTGGAACGTGCCGAGCGAGCGGATCACGAACACCTGGGCGCCGCGCTCGAGCGTGCCGCCCGACGCGTTGGCCGACGCCTTCGACAGCGCCTGAAACACGTCGTCGAGCACGACGCCGAGCGCGGCGAGCTGGGTCGGCTGCGGCTCGACGTGGACCTCCTGGACCAGGCCGCCGTACGACACCACGTCGGCGACGCCGGGCACCCGCATCAGCGCCGGGCGCACGATCCAGTCCTGCGCGGTGCGCAAGGTCATCGGATCGGCGCTGGGGCCCTCGAGCGTGTAGCGGTAGACCTCGCCGATCGGCGTGGCGAGCGGCCCGAGATCCGGCGACACGCCGGGCGGCAGGTTGGCATCGGGGATGCGCTCCATGATCTGCTGGCGCGCGACCAGCGGCTCGATGCCGTCCTCGAACGTCAGCGTGACCAGCGACAGCCCGAACAGCGAGACCGAGCGCAGCCGGAACAGCCCGGGCACGCCGTTGAGCGCGCGCTCGAGCGGGATCGAGACCCGGCGCTCGACCTCCTCGGTCGGTTGCCCCGGATAGATCGTGATGACCTGGACCTGGGTATCGGTCGGGTCGGGGAACGCCTCGATCGTGAGGTTGCGATACGAGTACCAGCCGCCGGCGGCGAGGAACACCGCGAGGATGAACACCAGGAGCCGGGTGGTCAGCGAGCCGTGGAGTAGTTTGTCGATCATCGAAGCTCCCCTGAGATCGTCGGCTCGCGGACGGGCCGACGCGTGGTTCGCGGGCTCGCCGACTAGTTGTCGAGCTGGATCTGGTTGTCGAGCAGGATCGCGCCGGACATCACGACCTGATCGGCCGCCGACAGCCCCGCGAGCACCGGTACGTGGCCCGCGCTGGTCGAGCCCACGCTGACGTTCTTGCGGCGGAGCGCGCCGTCGGGGGCCTGGAGGTAGACGTAGCTCTGCGCGCCGTCGGACATCACCGCCGACGTCGGCAGCGCGACCGCCACGGGCGTCGGATCATAGATCCGGATCGTCGCGTACGAGTTGGGCCGGAGCGCGCCGTCGGGGTTGGCCAGCCGCAGCCGGATCGGCACGGTGTGGCGATCGGGATCGACGACCGCCGAGACCTGCTCGATCGTGGCGTCGCGGTCACCGCCAGCGATGCTGACCTTGGCCTTGGTGCCGGGCACCAGCGCGCCGACGTCGGTCTCGAACAGGTCGGCGACGACCCAGACATCCGACAGGTCGGCGATCGCGAGCAGCGAGCCGTTGCTCGGATCGACGAGCTGGCCGACGCTGACCGTCTTCTCGACCACGACGCCGCTGCGCGGGGCGTTGACCGTGAACGAGGCGTCGCCGCCGCCGGTGACCCGCAGCGACGCGAGCTTCTGGTCGGCGAGCTTGACCGCGAGCTCGGTCTCGGCGAGCTCCTGCCTGGCGGTCACCAGCTCCTTGGCCGGCAGCGAGCCGGCCTCGACGACCGCTTGCACGCGGTCGAGGTTGGTGCGCGCGGTCGCGCGCTGCAGCGAGGTCTTGGCGAGCTCGGAGCGCAGCTCGGCGAGGCTCGGGCTCGACACCGTGAACAGCGCCGCGCCGGCGGCGACGCGCTGGCCGCGCTCGACCATGACCGCGGTGATCCGGCCACCCAGCGGAGAGCCGAGCCGCGACGTGTGGGCCTCGTCGAACATCACGCGCGCGGGGATCGCATCGGACCAGTGCGGCTCGGCCGCGCTCGGGTGGCCGAGCTTGATGACGTTCCACGCCGGGGCGCCGGCGGCGAGCGTGATGGCATCGGAGCCGACCCGCATCCCCGGCGCGGCCGGCTCGGCCGGCGGATCGGGGCGCTGGTAGTGACGCGCGAGGACGATCGACGTCGCGCCGACCAGCACACACACGATGACGGGCAGCCGCAACGAGCGGCCTGCGGTTGCCGAGGGTAACGGCGCTTCCTGGGTCATGACGCACTCCTTCCGCCGGCTTGCAGCGCGGCCTGATCGTCGAGGCCGAGCTGCTGGCGCAGCAGGGCGCGAACACCGAACAGATCGAACCGGGTCTCGAGCAGCTCGAGCAGCAGATCGCGATGCGCGCGCTCGACCAGCAGCAGATCGGCGAGCGGCGCCTGGCCGAGATCGAACGCGCGCCGGGTCTGCGTGATGATCTGGGTCGACTTCGGCACCGTCTCGGCCTCGAGCTTGGCGACCGCGGCCTGCAGCATCGCCCGCTGGGCGAGCAGCGCCTCGACCTGGCCCTGGGCGTCGCGGACCACCGCGCGATCCTCGGCGGTCATCGCGCGGGCGGTCGCGCGGGCCGCGGCCTCGTCGTGCGAGCCGCGGTCGAACACCGGCAGCGGGATCCCGATCGTGAACATCAGGCTCTGGTGCTGATCTCCGGAGATCGTCAGGTTGTCGAGCGTGTAGCCGACGCCGATCGTCGGATCGGGGATCCGCCGGTTGTGCGCCAGCGCGGCGTCCCAGCCGAGCGCGAGGGCCTCGAGTTGATGGGCGACGCGCGCCGGGCGCCCGGCGATCGCGGCGTCGGCGATCGGCAACACCGCCGGCAGCGGCGCACCGACATCGAGCGTGCTCGGGTCGTCGAGGCCGTCGGTCGTGCACGCGACCTGGAGCGTCGCGCTGCACGCGCTCGCCGCGCCGGCGACGTCGGCCTCGGCGCGCGCGAGCTGCAGCGCGATCGCCTTGGTGTCGAGCTCGATCCGCGCGAGCTCGAGCGACGACAGATCGCCGTGGTCGACCCGGCGTTGCTCGATCGCCATCAGCTGTTCGGCGGCGGCGAGGTTACGGGCGACGACGCTGCGCCGGGCCGCGACGTAGGCGAGCTTGCCGAGCAGCTGGGTCGCGTCGCCGAGCCGATCGCCGAGCGTGCCGGTCGCGACCTGGGCCGCGGCGCGGCCGCGCAGGTCCGCAGCGCGCTGGCGCGGGCCGCGCTTGCCGAGCTCGATCAGCTGCTCGACACCGGCGGTGTAGATCAGCGTCTTACCGAGCGACAGCGACGGGTTCTCCGACCCCGGCTCCCCGGAACCTGCATTGGTCCTGCCGATGACGAAGTCGCTCACACCGAGGTTGAGCTGCGGATTGGGGATCACCCGCGTCTGGCGCGCCGCCGCGAGCGCCGCTTCGACCCGGGCCCGCTGAGCATCGATCAATGGATCGCGCTCGCGCAGCCACGCGGCGAGCTGCGCCGGCTGTGCGAGGAGCTCGTGGAGCGCCGGCGCGGGCTGCGCGCGCGTGGTCGCGGACAGGCTGGCGACCGCCACGGCCAGGATTCTGATACTCGACACGAGATTCATGCGACTCCCCCAAAGACCCTATTGCCCCGCATTCACCATCCCGCAGGCGATGAAGAAACGGTGAAGTGTGAAGCAGCTGGTTGTCGTCGGAGAATCGGCCGCATTTGCGCCTCAGTTGAGGCAAAAATGCGTGCCTCAGATGCGCATCATTCAGATTTACCCTCACCTCATTTCAGTGGGATGTAATGATCGTCGGGGCCGCGAGTAACAGCGCGTTCGAGTGCCGCGGGCTGATGGGGCCCGTGCTCGCGGTGGCGAACCACGACGGCCACGTACGCCTGCACGGCATCGCGACCGGCGATCTCGCAAAGCCGCCGCTGGTGCTCGACCGAGACGTTTTACAAAGTGGGCAACGAGGTGGCAGGAACCCGCGTATGCAACTCGATGCAGGAGCTCAAAGCCTTCGCGCAGACGGTCCGCGAAAAGTCCTCAACGAGGCCAACGAGGCCAGCGAGCAACCGGCAGGCCTCGCGGTTCTTCACTGGTGGTAGGAAAAACTCGTGCTGCTCGCCCGGATCTGGACCTCGACGGGGCTTTTTGTGTCCGGATTCCGTGTCAGAGATAGTTGTATATTGAACATTATTTAGTAATATAAAATCCTAAAATCTGTAGTAAGAACACGCGTTCAGTATTACCTGCGTCAGGCTCCGAGACGCGGGCTATGCTATGAACGTTGATATTTTAGTTCGCGTCATTACAAGTTAGAGCGACCTAACAGGAAAGCTTGGTAGCCCTGTGCGAGCGTCACGGCGAACTGGGAGTAGCCGTATGACGCGAATGAAAAAGCTAGCTTGTAGCGTAAGTCTTATCCTCGTAGGAGCCGCTCCAGCGGTCGCCGACCGCAAGGTTGAGGCCGTGAACCCTGATGCGCCGAAGTCCGGTGCCAGTGGTTCTCTACGAATGCGACCACGTCCAAAGGTCGCACAAGCCGCACCTGCGGCACCGGCAGGGCAGCCCGCCGCACCTACCGATCCAGCGCCAGCGGCTCCTACCCCGGCTGCCCCTGAACCGACGCCCGCTCCTGGCTCGGACGCGGCGGCCCCGGCGCCCGCTGCAGCGGCTCCGGCGCCCGCGGAGCCGGCGCCACCCGCTGGTCCCACGGGAGCCCCCGCGGGCATGACGGACGAAGAGCTCGCCGCGCTGGCGGATCAGGCTGCCAAGAACGAGGTCATCACGGTGACCGGCTCGCTGATCGGCCGCAAGGAAGTCGATTCGCCGTCGCCGGTCTCGGTCGTCGACAAGGAGAAGCTCGAGAGCGCTGGCGTGAC